>LWDU01042170.1_pt1 | contig 47366 bp, 46 predicted proteins | sample 727161 | NCBI WGS metagenome assembly LWDU01 (sample SAMN04566230, study PRJNA314399) | hydrothermal vent metagenome | isolation source: deep sea hydrothermal plume seawater | place: Mexico: Gulf of California, Guaymas Basin | collected 2004-07-11
TTTGTAAGATTAAATGAGCATTTGTATCTTGAGTTAAATCGATAATTTGTGTGCCTAATAAACCGGCTAATATTCCGGCAATAGAATAACTACAGATACGCCCTATGTTATAAACAAGGCTTTTATTAAATACAGACTTTTTATTTATATGATCAGGAGAGGCCAACATCATTGAGGAAAGAATGCCTCCACACATGCCTACACAATGAAGCGTACTAAACAAACCAAGATTAAAAGCGATGATGAGTGTGACAAGCATGCGCTATGCTATCATTTAACTGGAAGCAAAAATTTGACTTTAATCAGTTAATTTATCCTTTGCACGTCGATTCTTTTTCTTTAAATCCATTACATATTGCATGAAGAGCAGGTAGTGCGATTAATTTTCACCAGACCATTACGTTGAAATTTGGTGAATAATCGACTGACTGTTTCGATGGTTAAACCTAGATAGTTTCCAATATCCTGACGCGACATAGGTAGATTGTATTCTTTCGCTGAATATCCCAATTTATGAAAACGAGATGAAAGACTAACTAAAAATGTTGCCATTCGCTCTTCTGCATTACGTTTATTGATCGTTAACAGTAACTTATTTTCCGTCGATAACTCACGACTTACTAAACGTAACAATTGATCCTGAAAGTTGGGAAGCTGAGAACTAATCTCAATAATTTTGTCATAATGTATAGAACAAAATGACGTTGTTTCCAGAGATATCGCAAAGCAACTATGTTTGTGATGTTCTATTCCATCAAAGCCAATTATTTCACCAGGAAAATAAAAGCCTATAATTTGCTCTTCACCGGCTTCATCAATAATATATACTTTTACTGAACCCGATCGAACTGCATAAAAGGCTTCAAAAACGTCATCTGCCCGAAAGATATGCTTACCTTTCTCTACTGGACGAGAGCCTTTAACGACAAGCTCAAGTTTTTCCATATCATTAACACTTAAGCCACGCGGCAAACAAAGTTCCTGGAGATTACATTTAGAACAAGTTGCTTCGATCCTGGAAAAATCGATAATTTGTTTTGGTGCGCTCACATCAATATTCATTTAAAACGGATATAATAACATCTATAAAAGTCATGTATCAACTTAACCTATAGTATTATTAACGACAAAATTAAATTTTTCATTTTAATTAATATTATATATTTTGACTTGGATGTCTGCTTTTAATTTTCAGCTTGAATTGCAAACTGAATCGGGCCACTTAACTTTAAGCATTTTATTATTTCAGGACATTGCTGCAGTCCCATTTCTTGCACTGATTCCGATACTAGCTCAAGGTGGTAATTTAGGTTTGCCGATAGCGATTACTTTATTTAAAGGTATCGCTGTATTAATAGGGATACTAATTTTGGGAAGATGGTTATTACGACCTCTATTTCATTTTGTAGCCTCTACTCGTTCAGCAGAATTATTTACATTGGTGGTATTGCTTACCTCCATGTCCGCAGCATGGTTAACCCATTTTATGGGATTATCACTTGCGTTTGGTGCATTTCTAGCTGGAATGATGTTGAGTGAAACAGAATATCCCCTTTAAAGATGTTTTATTAGGTCTTTTCTTTATTGCTGTTGGTATGCAACTTGATTTTTCGACTTTAACAGATATTTGGCCATTGGTTCTGGCACTACTAGTGGGAGTAGTGTTTGGAAAAGGATTCCTTATATTCATTTTATTGAAGATGGCTAATTATAGTACTGTTACTTCGATGCGAACGGGTCAGAATCTCGCGCATGCAGGTGAATTTGGAATCGCTTTATTAGTTCTCGCTGTGATAACGGGCGTTATAAGTCCACAGGACAATCACCCTATTCTTCTCACCGTTATTTTATCGATGATGTTAGCTCCATTACTGATCAGGTTTAGTAATACCTTAGCTATGAAGCTATTTGGTCAAAAATTAGCAAAACCAGATGAAGATTATTCCAGCCAGATTTCACAATCAGTTGATAAAATTGAAAATCATGTTGTGATCTGCGGTTTCGGAAGAGTTGGTCAGGTAGTTGCTGAACATTTAATTGAGCAGGATATTATGTTTATAGGATTAGACACAAATCCATCAATTGTTAAGAAAAGCTGGCAAGAGCATGAGCAAGTATTTTTTGGCGATGCAACAAATTCAAAAATACTTGAGGCTGCAAAAATAGAAAATGCAAAAGCTCTTGTTATCTGTGTAGACGATAGTCAAGCGGCATTAAATATTCTGCGTACTGCAAGAAGGTTATCACAGGATATTCCAATGCTGGTTCGTACTAGTGATGAATCCATGATGGAACAATTACTCGACGCGGGGGCAAATGAAATTATTCCTGAGACACTTGAAGCCGGCACAATGATGATCACACAATTATTATTACTGCTAAATAAACCCGTAGATGAAGTGTATGAACAAATAAAAAAGTTTCGTAGTAAGCGTTATCCTATTTTAGATAAATTTTATCGAGGGGATAAAAATATTTAATTTTTGTCATTGTGACCTTTTCAATGAGGTCGAATGAAAATACAAATCGATTACTACGTTAATACTTTCCAAACAGATCGGTTTAACGCATGTGTTGCATTGACCGGTTGAAGTGACAACTGAAAGCGAACGGTCAGGAGTAAGTAAAGGAAAACAATTTGTGACATATCAATATCCTTTGTGTGAACAAGAAAAAGATACATTCATACCTAAAATATCTCTAGAGAAGAGAAGATAAGTTCAAACCTGAACTTTTTCCTAATATTCAACATTTTAATTTAGCGTAAATTGTCATTTGAGAAAACTTTGATCAAGATCAATTCATCAGACAAATAATAATGCTAACTTATATTAACCTCTGGTTTAAATGCACATTTATCGAGTACAACCGCTCGAGAAAAAGGGCGAAGATGAAACATATACTGACTATTAAATATGAAGATGACATTGTCAAAGCATATGTAACGAGAGATAACTGTTATAAAGGTTACTTGGATGTATGGACAGAGATTATGATGGTATGTAAGGAATATAATTGTTTTAATATTTTGAGTGTTCAGGATCTAACACCGCTGAGTGCGGAAGTTGCATTAGCCCATGAGATAATATTCAAAGTGGGAATTACGAAAGACTACCGACTTGCCTTGATCGATACTAAAAATAAAAATCATATAATGCTTAATATAGTAAAATCAGTTGGAAGTTTTCTAGATACTTTAACCTTAAATATTTTCTCTGATGAATCAAAAGCTAAAGACTGGCTAATAAAAAATTGAGGTCCTTATTTATTTAATGGCAAAATTTAATTTTATAGGTTATTTCACCATAAATTTTCACTTTATCGTTCAAATTAGTTTCAGTTTATAAGTAAATAAATGTATTAACTTATTGATTCATTAAGAGTCAGAATTTCACTTTATGGGTTTTCCATCATATTCTTCTTCAATTATACTCTCTACTGCTTTTGAGCGGTTTCTCATGGCTCTTGTAAATACATCATCACGATCTTTAGTTGCTGACATAAGTTCATCAAACGCCTTATCAGGGTCAAATACATCCTTTACTGATTGTGTAATTGTTTTATCTGATGATTCATCAATAGTAGAATCAATGTCATTAAATTCTAATATCTCCGACTCATCTACTTTGACTTCATATTGCTTAAACTCATTTTCTAAATTTGAATAATCTTGACCTAGCATCATCGCGTAACGGTCTTTTGGGGCACAATTTGAATCAAGGCTAGATTTAGGTAAGTTAGTAAAGTGTGCCTGACCTTTATCGTCTATGCAGCGATAAAATTCTACAGCGACAGATGAATATGAAAACAATATTAGAATTGTAAAAGATAATAATTTCATAGATTTAGCGTAGCATCTATAGTTAGTATAATCAGTAAATAAACAATAAATCAGGCTTAAAATCAATATTATGAACATTGATGAAATAATTTCCCGTGAATTTACATTAGATGATGAGATTATCTATCTAAATCATGCCGCAGTATCACCGTGGCCACTACGTACGTCTAACGCAGTTATAGCGTTTGCAAAAGAAAATTCACGTTTTGGTGCTGAAAACTACCTTACTTGGTTAGAAACGGAAAAGACACTTCGTGGACAACTGCAACGATTAATTAATGCACCATCAACAGATGATATAGCCTTATTAAAGAATACCTCGGAGGCATTGTCTGTCGTCGCTGAAGGTCTAAATTGGGAGTCAGGAGATAATATCGTCAGTAGTAATGAGGAGTTCCCTTCTAATCGCTTTCCCTGGCTTGCTCAAGCTAAACACGGTGTAGAATTTCGGGAAGTAGATATCGCAAATGATTCTCCAGAACAATCACTTATTACAGCATGTGATAATAAAACTCGATTATTAACAATAAGTTCTGTCGAATATGGCTCTGGGCGCAGAATAAATCTTGAGAAAATTGGTCAGTTTTGTAGTGCAAATAACATTCTGTTTTGCGTCGATGCAATTCAAAGCTTGGGCGCCCTGCCATTTGATGTTCAAGCTATTAATGCTGATTTTGTCATGGCCGATGCACATAAATGGATGCTTGGACCTGAAGGTATCGCGATTTTCTATTGCAAAAAGTCGGTTAGAGATTCACTAGAACTACATCAATTTGGCTGGCATATGGTGAAAGATGTTGGAAATTATGCTGCTAAGGATTGGCAGGCTGCGGATTCTGCACAACGCTTTGAATGTGGTAGTCCGAATATGTTGGGTATTCATGCCTTATCAGCTAGTTTATCGTTGATTGAAGAAGTGGGTATTGAGAATATATCAGATAACATTATTAATAATGTCATGGTTTAAGTTTTATTTCTCCAGTGGAAAACCCGCATTATGCCGGTATTGTGACCTTTAAAATTGAAAATCAGGATATGTCGGAGATATACACTAAGCTTATGAATAATAAGGTTATTTGTGCTAATCGCGCTGGTGGTTTACGGTTCTCGCCACACTTTTATACTAGCTTAGAAAAAATAGATAAATCACTTGAGGTATTACTCTCAATTATTTGATTTAATTGAATAATCTATGGTAATTATCGCTAGTTTGCTTTGCTAGCGTATCAAATTCAATTTCTCTCAAAGTCGCGATGAATTCCGCCACATGGCGTACATAAGCTGGTTGGTTGGTTTTGCCTCGAAATGGCATTGGAGCCAGATAAGGCGAGTCAGTTTCTACCAACATTTGTTCTAATGGCACTTGCTTTGCGACTTCATGCAGTTCTTTGGCATTCTTAAAAGTAACGATTCCAGAGAATGAAATAAGGAAATTTAAGTCCATTGCCGCCTGAGCCGTTTCCCAGTCTTCAACAAAACAGTGCATGACACCGCCAACCGTGTCCGCACCCTCTTGCTTTAGTATTTTAATCACATCCTCTTTAGCTTCTCTAGTATGAATGATTAAAGGTTTATTAAGCTCTTTTGCGACGCTGATATGGGTACGAAATCGATCTCGTTGCCATTCCAGGTCACCTTCGCTACGAAAGTAATCCAAGCCGGTTTCACCTATTCCAACCACTTCATCAGCATTGGCTAAAGCGATTATGTCATCAACTGTGGCTTCTGTGGCTAGCTCTGTATTCGGGTGAATACCAACAGAAGCTGAGACCATGTCATGCTCTTTGGCTAGATTAATAATATCTGGTGAGCCATTAAGATCGATAGCAACGCATAGCAGATGAGAGATGTCGTTTTCTTTGGCGTTATTCAATATGTCATCTACAGACATATTTTCGCTCAATAAAGGGATATGACAGTGAGAATCTATCAGTGACGACACAGTATTTATTATTTTAAATTAGTAGGTTGCAGATATATGCAACAGATTTACATGGTGTGTGTAGGACGGTCTGACTTTAGTGCACCGGCAAGTTGGCTTTCGATCTTGCTCTTAGTAGCACCTTTATCAAGTTCACTAAATTGCACGCCGATTCCAGCCGTTTTATTGCCTTGTGCACCTTTCGGAGTAATCCAGACAACTTTACCTGCAACAGGCAATTTATCCTTACTGTCCGTCAAAGTGAGTAGCATGAAGACTTCATCACCCAATTTGTAGGCTTTTGCTGTGGGGATGAAAAGTCCGCCATTTTTAACAAATGGCATATAGGAAGCGTAAAGTGCACTCTTGTCTCTAATGGTTAGAGATAAAATACCTTGCCTAGCATCACGGCCTGCAACCATTTATGTTACTCCTACAAACTATTAACGTGCTGTTATGGGTTTATTCCAATTTACTACAATTTCTTCAAACAGACTCAATACATTGTAATTCATTGGTGCAGTCGATTGTTGATATTTAAATAATACAAAATCGTAATTCCTGACTAGTTCAACCAATTCTAATGAATTTACAAGGTCTTGCAAGTCTTCTTTCAAGTCAAGGTTCACCAAGACTGCTTGTTCTTGTCGTAATTTTAGTCGAATGAGGTCTTGAATTATGCGCATTAATCCAATAAAAATATTTTCTACGCCCAATGCTTGCCAACTAGATGCCATTTGAACGGGATCACTGTTGTTACTCGATAAGGACTTCAAATCTTTAAGCAATGTCTGTCTATGTTGCAATTGACCATTCTCCACCAAGCTCAGGGCTTGTAGTGGGGCTCCGCCAGATAAACGCAGCAATGATTCAGCAGACAAGTCGGAATCAATAGATTGCTTATCAAGCCAGCTTACCGCTGTTTGATCGTAAGCAGGTTCAAAATCGATGCGTTGGCAACGGCTTCGAATGGTAATCGGTAAAATTGCTGGTCGGTGGCTCAATAAAAACAACATAGATTGTGAAGGCGGTTCTTCTAATGTTTTTAATAAGGCATTAGCTGTTGCGCGATTCATCGCATCAGCAGGTTCGATAATTACTATTTTCAACTTTCCAGAAAAGCTTTTTAATGTAACGTATTCGATCAGCTCACGAACTTGAGCAATTTTTATTTGCTTACCCTCTTCTTCCGGCTCGATGATTGATAGGTCTGGGTGTGAACCAGCAATAACCAATTGGCAACTTTGACAAGCACCACAGGCAGAGTCAGATTTATCTTCAGATAAACATAACATCTGCATGGCAAATGTTTGTGCAAATTGATCCAGCCCTATTCCTTCAGGCCCACATAATAATAATGCATGAGGAAAACGATCTTGTTGCTGCAATTCGAGCAAACGTCGCTTTTGTTTTTCTTGCCAAGGATAAATTTCTAACATAGAAATATTTCGTTTATAAATATTCTTTTAAAATATCTTGTATCTGCTGTTTTACATGATCAAAAGTCTGTGCAGCATCAATAATACGAAAACGTTCTGCTTCATTTTTAGCTCGTTGTAAATAGCAAGTTCGTATACGTTCAAAAAAACTCATTTCTTCTAACTCAAAACGATCCGCTTCGCTGCGATTACCTGCTCGTCGTAAACCCGTTTCGACATCAAGATCGAATAATAAAGTAAGATTTGGTTTTAAACCCTGTTGAACCCATTCTTCGAGCGTTTCAATTCTAGAAGTTTCTATGCCTCTACCTCCTCCTTGATAGGCATAGCTCGCATCAGTAAAACGATCGCAGAGTACAACTTTGCCGGAAGATAATGCGGGCAGAATAATTTCGCTAATATGTTGCGCTCTAGCAGCAAACATTAATAATAATTCGGTGTCGTCAGTGACTGTTATATTATTTCTATTTAATAATATATTTCGAATTTGTTCGCCCGTTTTAGTACCACCAGGTTCGCGCGTTTGTAAAACATCTTTACCTGAATTAGAAAGTATTTCTGCAACGTAAGACATCAACGTACTTTTGCCAGCACCTTCGACACCTTCTAGTGTTATGAATAAACTTTGTTGCATCCTGTTTTATTTGCCTCTTCTTAATTGGTATTTTACAACAGCACGATTATGTTCGGCTAGAGTATCAGAAAAATAATGTGAACCATCACCTTTAGCAACAAAATAATAAGAATTGCCCGCTTCAGGATGTAAGGCAGCATAAATTGCTTCGCGTCCTACTAATGATATTGGGCTAGGTGGCAAGCCTTTATAACGATAGGTATTGTAGGGCGAATTAATATCAAGATCTTTTTTTCGAATATTGCCGTTAAATTGTCTGCCCATCGCATAGATTACTGTTGGGTCAGTTTGTAACTTCATTTTTTTATTCAAGCGTCGTACAAACACGCCAGCAATCGTTGCGCGTTCACTAGCTAGTCCCGTTTCCTTTTCAATAATAGAAGCCAGAATCAATGCTTCATAGGAATTTTGATATGGTAAATTAGCTTCGCGTTGTTGCCATTCTTCATCCAATACCTTTTGTAGACGAAGATATGCACGTTTTAAAAAATCGATGTCGCTAGTGCCTTTTGGGAAGTTATACGTGTCAGGAAAGAAAAGTCCTTCGGCAACTATTTCTGGGTAAGCTAATTCTGCCATTAACGTATCGGGGTTATAACTTTTTAGATTAGTTTCTAAAATGTTATTAAGTTTTATGGCGTCCAGTACTTCATGAGTTTGCCAACCTTCTACTAAAGTCATCGTGTATTGAACGACCTTGCCTGATACAAAGGTATTTAAAAGCTGATCGGGAAGAAGACCTGGGGATAGATTGTATTCGCCTGTTTTAATCTTATTGGCACGATCTGTACAACGAGCCAATATTTTAAGGTAACGATCTTTTTCAATTATATTTTTCGCTTTAAGTTTTTTATTTAAATCAGAAAAATTCATTCCTGATTCAATAGCGAACACCATGTCTTGTTCAATATTCAATGGCGTTTGCAGGAATTTTTGATAATCCAGATAAAGCAATCCCGCGGTAACTAAAATAAAAAGTAATGCAATAGTCGCGAGCCGCAAAAAACGTTTTAACATGATACGATATAATGATGGTCTTTTAAGGCTTCTAGTATCTGCTTGGTTTTTTCGCCGATAGGAAATAGTTTGTCATTAATTTTTTTTACTGACCATAGACCAATAATACTGTTGCAAATAAAAACTTCATCGGCATTCATTAATGTTTCTACTGAGCTTTTATTAATTTCCATATTAATATTCAAGCCTGATACCAGTTCTACTATTTTATTTCGAATAATTCCATCAACACCACTTGCTGATAAATCGGGTGTATACAAAGTATTATTAGAAAAATAAAAAACATTACTCATGGTGCCTTCAATAACATTGCCTTCTTTATCTAAAACGATACCTTCGGCAATAGCATCATCACTCCACTCAGAACGAGCTAATATTTGTTCAAGTCGATTAAGATGTTTAATACCTGCCAATGCTGGATTGTTAGCATATCGATAATCACATACCCGAAGATTAATGCCGTTAGAATAATTTTCTATTGGGTATTCAGGCCAGGGATAAAGAGAAATTATTCGACTAGCTTCAGAAGTATCTGGTAAAGCGTAACCACGACCACCCTGCCCTCGGGTAATCATAATTTTTATTACGCCACGATCGATATTACTAATTAAAGACCTGGTTTCGTTAGTTAAAAGATTACTATCAGGAAAGGAAATTTTTAAACGATCACAGCCTTGTTCTAAACGTTTTAGGTGTTCATCAAAACAAAGCAGATTGCCATCTTCAACAGCAATCGTTTCAAACAAGCCGTCACCATATTGCAAACCACGATCAAAAAACGAAATTTCATTAGTAGCTATTCCGTTTATGAGTGTTTGTTGTGCCATCATCCGATTATGGCATGTTGCTATCAGGATAGTTTCTTAAAAATAAGAGAACCATTGGTGCCACCAAAACCAAATGAATTTGAAAGCGCCGTTTCTATTTTCATCTCTCTAGCGGTATGAGGAACATAGTCCAAATCACAATCTGGATCTGGATCATCAAGATTGATAGTAGGAGGAGCTACCTGATCGCGTATTGCTAAGACTGAGAATATCGCTTCGACACCGCCCGCCGCTCCTAATAAATGGCCAATCATTGATTTGGTTGAACTGACGACGACTGATGAAGCCGCATCTTTAAAAACACGTTTTACCGCAACGGTTTCAGCGATATCTCCTGCAGGAGTTGATGTGCCATGCGCATTGATATAATCGATATTATCGACATTTAATCCTGCGTTTCTCATTGCATTTTCCATACACAGTGCAGCACCTTCACCATTTTCTGATGGAGCCGTCATATGGAATGCATCGCCACTCATACCGAAACCTGACATTTCGGCAAGTATTATTGCGCCACGTTTTTTTGCATGTTCATACTCTTCTAAGACCAAGACGCCGGCACCATCACTCAAAACAAAGCCATCGCGGCCTTTATCCCAGGGACGACTGGCGCGTTCAGGTTCATCATTTCGACTAGATAGTGCTCGTGCAGAAGCAAAGCCGCCTAATCCAGTATGAGAAGTCGCCATTTCCGCACCACCGGCAATCATGACATCCGCATCGCCATATTCAATCAACCGAGCTGCGCTGCCAATATTATGGGTTCCTGTCGTACAAGCCGTTGTAATAGCGAAATTAGGACCTTTTAAGCCATACATGATGGATAAGTGGCCTGAAATCATATTAATGATGTTACTAGGTATAAAGAACGGAGATATTTTTCTAGGGCCGCCTTTATCGTGTGCACGAGTACCCTTTTCTATACCGGGTAAACCACCAATGCCTGATCCTATAGCAACACCAATGCGCGTTGCATTTTCTTCGGTAATTTCCAGCCCTGAATCCTTAATGGCCTGAATACCAGCAACGAGTCCGTAGTGGATGAAAGGATCCATTTTCTTTTGTTCTTTTTTGGATATGTAATCATCTAATGGTAGGTCTCGAATAGAGCCACCGAATTTCGTGCTAAATTCTGTAGTATCAAAATGATCCAGCGGTGCAATACCACTTTTACCGGCAAGGATATTTCCCCATGTATCATCAACACTATTACCGACCGGCGTAACCATGCCTAAACCGGTGACAACTACACGTCGTTTACTCACTTTTATTGAATCCTATTATAAATTGATTGGCTTAGCTTAGACCAAAAAAGGCCGCGTCAGAAAAAGTTCATGACGCGGCCTTAGGTGTTCTTTTAAATTACAGCTTACTCAAGATTTGCGTTTATAAAACTAACAGCTTGATTAACTGTAGTAATATTCTCAGCCTCTTCGTCCGGAATTTCAGTCTTGAATTCTTCTTCCAATGCCATAACTAACTCAACCGTATCTAAAGAGTCTGCCCCCAGGTCATCAACAAAAGATGCTTCATTTGTTACTTCTTCTTCTTTAACGCCTAGTTGTTCTATAACGATTTTTTTTACGCGTTCTTCAATACTACTCATGATGGATAATTCCTCCCTTGTGACCCTATGGGTCGATTTGCGTGTGCTAATTTTAGTGAAATGAAATCTACTTGCAAGTAAGATTACACTTAGTTTTATTAGTTATTTAAAATCAATGATATATAATTAATATCTAAAGTAAATTCTAGACTTATCCCATGTACATTCCGCCATTTACGCTCAGCGTTTGTCCTGTTACATAGGCGGCATTATCAGATGCAAGGAATTCAACCACAGCCGCAACCTCTTCCGCTTGGCCTAATCGCCCTAAAGTAATTTGTTTTAAAATAGCTTCTTTAACGTTATCAGTTAATTCATTTGTCATATCTGTATCGATAAATCCAGGTGCTACAGCGTTAACAGTGATGCCTCTTGAACCAATTTCACTAGCCAAAGAGCGGGTAAATCCTATCATTCCGGCTTTTGTTGCCGAATAATTAGTTTGTCCTGGATTGCCAGTTAAAGCGACAACCGAGGTAATGTTAATAATACGTCCATAGCGTGCTTTCATCATCGCGCGTAGGCATAATTTCGTTATTCTATACATGCCAGTCAGGTTTGTATTAATTACGTCTTCCCATTCATCATCTTTCATACGCATCAACAGATTGTCACGCGTAATACCGGCGTTATTTATCAGGATATTTGGCGTATCAAATTCTTTTAGTTTTTCGGCGAATTCTTCCACAGAGGATTTATCAGCAATATTCAATACCAGACCTGTTCCTGAAAATTGATTCGCTTCAAGATATTTTGATATTTGTTCTGCATTTTTATCAGATGTCGCTGTACCGATGACAAAAGCACCTTGCTCAGCAAATTTAGTCGCGATAGCTTTGCCTATACCCCGACTGGCACCCGTTATCAAAACAACCTTATCTTTATAATTTTCAGTCATGTTATTAACTCTTTAATTTAATTCTATTGCTTTATTCAAACTAGCTTCATCTTGAATAGAGAATAATTCAAATGATCTATCGATACGCTTAATCAATCCTGACAGTACTTTGCCCGGGCCACATTCTATAATTTTAGTCACATCCATACTTTGCATCGCATTAATGCAATCAACCCAACGCACTGGTTTATATAGTTGTTCTAATAACGCCGTCTTAATATCTTCAGATGATGATTTTGATGAGGCATCTACATTTTGTAATACTGGTATTTCAGCATCTTTAAATGCCACCTGACTTAATGTTTTTTCAAATTCATTAGCCGCCTCTTTCATTAACAGACAATGGGAAGGAACGCTTACCGGTAATGGCAACGCGCGCTTAGCGCCGACATCTTTTGCTGCAATAATCGCTCTATCTACAGCTTGCTTATTTCCCGCAATAACAATCTGACCGGGAGAGTTGAAGTTAGCAGCAGAAACAATCTCATCTTCAGCTACATCAGCACAAACTTGTATTACTTGTTCATCACTTAAACCCAGTATTGCGGCCATTGCGCCAACACCTGCCGGCACGGCTTTTTGCATACAGCGTCCTCGTTCTGCAACCAGGGCAACAGCATCTTCAAAAGATAAAACACCAGCACATAATAGCGCTGTATATTCCCCCAAACTATGCCCAGCTAAGACAGTAGGTTCTACATCAGTTCGTTCTTTTAATATTAACCATGTTGCATAAGCTGACGCAAGCAATGCCGGTTGTGTGATTTCAGTTTGATTTAGTTTTTCTTCAGGGCCGGAAGTAATAACTTCAAATAAGTCATAACCTAATATTTCTGATGCGGTGTTAAATAAATTTTTAATGTCAGACTTTATTTCAATTAAGCCATTCATCATGCCAAGAGATTGTGAACCTTGCCCAGGAAAAACAATTGCTAATTTGGAACCCGTATTCATCTTTTAATTTATTGAACTTAATATTATTAATTAAACGTTATGTTAATAACGTAACAACACTGAACCCCAGGTAAAGCCGCCACCAAAAGCTTCTAGTAATACGGTATCGTTTTCTTTTATTCGTCCATCTCTAACAGCAACATCCAGAGCCAGCGGTACTGAAGCTGCAGATGTATTACCATGTTGACCAACTGTTAATACAACACGATCCATCGTCATGCCGAGTTTCCTTGCAGTCGCTGAAATAATCCGTGTATTTGCTTGATGGGGAACCAACCAGTCTATATCTTCTTTTTGCATGGCATTAGCCGCGAGCGTTTCATCAACAATACGGCCTAATGTATTCACTGCCATTTTAAAAACTTCGTTGCCCTGCATCTTCACAAAAGCACTATCTGATTTAAGCAGATCACGGTTAGATGAAATACCAGCGGGCACACATAATAATTTTTCATATTTTCCATCAGCATGAATATGTGTTGATAGAATACCTGCGTCTTCGCTGGCCTCAAGCATCACTGCGCCAGCACCATCGCCAAATAAAACGCATGTATCTCTATCTTTCCAATCAATAATGCGTGACATCGTCTCAGCACCAACGACCAATACACATTTTGCAGTGCCATTCTTGATAAACTGGTCGGCAACACTGACCGCATAGATAAAACCCGTGCACACTGCTTGTATATCAAATGCAGGACAGCCATGTATATCTAAACGTTGTTGTAGTAAACAAGCGGTGCTAGGGAAAATAATATCGGGGGTAGTTGTTGCTACAATAATTAAGTCTATGTCTTCAGGTTTTTTGCCTGATGCTGCAATCGCATTTAACGCAGCTTGTTCGGCAAGATCACAGGTAGTCTCATCTTCTGCCGCGATATGTCTTTTTTCTATTCCTGTGCGTGAACGTATCCATTCATCTGAGGTGTCGACCATTTTTTCAAGATCGGCATTAGTCAATACTCTTTCTGGTAAATAAGATCCCGTGCCAATAATTTTTGAATACATATTAAAGATCAGGCCTATCGATTAAAAGTTGTTCCAATGTGGCATTGATTTTTTCAGGAACATTTTTTTCTACTTCAATAATCGCTTCTTCTATTGCTGTAGCAAAAGAAATTCTATCAGCACCACCATGACTTTTAATGACGATGCCTCTAAGTCCAAGTAATGATGCGCCATTATAATTTTTTGGATCAATTTTTCGTTTTAATGCTTTTAATACAGGCATTGCAATTATAGCTGCAAACTTTGAATAAATACTGCTTTTGAATTGCTTGGTTGCATGATAACGAAGAAACTCAGCTAAGCCTTCGCTGGCTTTTAATGCAATGTTTCCAACAAAGCCATCACAAACAATGACATCCACATTGCCTGTATATAAATCAGTTCCTTCAACAAAACCAATGTAATTTAAATGACTTTCTTCCAGTAACGTCGCCGCCTGTTTTACTCTGTCGTTACCTTTTATGTCTTCTGCACCAACATTTAAAAGAGCAACGGTAGGATTTTCCTTGTTTTCGACAGCACTGGTTAACTGTGACCCCATAATGGCAAACTGGAAGAGTTGTTCTGAACTTGAATCTACATTGGCACCTAAATCAAGTACATGTGTGTGTCCATGGGTGCCGGGTAGTATCGTGCAGATTGCCGGACGATCCATGCCTGGAAGCATTTTCAGGACGTATCTTGACGTTGCCATTAATGCGCCTGTATTACCTGCACTAACACAAGCCGCTGCGTTGCCTTCACGTACTTGTTCAATAGCACGTCGCATTGAGGATTGTTTTTTATTACGTAGTGCATGAGAAGGCGCCTCATACATCTCAACAACTTCAGGAGCGTGAAGAACCTGAAGTCGCTCGTGCCCTACTGCCTTATGCTTTTTTAATTCTTCAAGAACAACATCCTCTTTTCCTACGAGGATAAGATTAAGACCGCTATGTTTTTTAAGAATGGAAAGTGCAGCAGGCACTATCTCGGATGGACCAAAATCTCCACCCATTGCGTCAAGTGCGATTATTGAATTTAAAGCCATAGATTATCCCAGAGTTAGTTATCTCTGGTGATTATAGGAATGAGCTTAATTATTCTTGATCTGATTTAACTGAGACTACTTTTTTGCCGCGGTAATATCCGTCAGCACTAACGTTATGACGAAGATGAACTTCACCTGAAGTCGCTTCAACTGATAACGTTGATGAAGTCAAAGCATCATGTGAACGACGCATATCTCGTCTTGAACTTGATTTTTTAGTTTTTTGAACAGCCATGAAGCTTGTCTCCTAATAATAATACTTAAATATAAATCTTTATTTCTTCTTTAATGTGGCTAAAACTGCAAATGGTTGCGGTTTAGCATCAGCATTAACTTTATCTAATACTTGTTTTCCTGAACAGTCATCTTCTGAATGTAACGGTGACAATGGGATGGCTAATAATAACTCATCCTCAACTAACTCCTCGACAGAAATATGTTCCTCGTCTAATTCCAACGGCTCATATTCTTGAGCCAAGGCATCAAAATCGTCTTTATCTTTAACTATTGCTAGCAAAGAACTTTTATGAATATCAATTGCAATGGGTTTAAAACAGCGTTGGCATTCAAATGTTAGTCGTGCATCGATAGTACACTCAACAATACAAGTTCTAGCTTCATCAAAATCAAAGGATAAACTGTATTGTAATTCACCTGACTTATCTAGCAATACCCCTTCAAGCCGTCCGAAAGAACCAACTTGCAGACTACCTTTAATCTGCTTTCTGGCTTTAGCGAGACGCAAGGGATTGATAGATTGCGACAGGTCAGATGTCATCAGGCGGCGAATTTTATCGATAGACCCTGGACCTGTCAAAATAATATCAACAATATTTCGTTAAATGTCTGACTTATTTGATATTTATCCAGATTTGCCCAAAATAAGCGTCTAATTTGCCCTTCGGAGAGATAAAATCAAGCCAAATATCATACTTGCCTCATCATCACCTTACCGAAAAGAGCTTCTCGAACGTCTTTATTTCGAGTTTAGCACCGAATCTCCTGATATTGATGAACAACAATTAGAGAATGAAGCTATAGATAATTACGTTATTCGTTTGTCTGAAGAAAAAGCGAGATGTGTTGCTTTAAATCATTCCGACGCAATTATTATTGGTTCAGACCAATCTGTTGAATGTAATGGTGAAATATTGGGTAAACCCGGAAATCACGAAAATGCTAAAAAACAATTAGCAACAATGAGTGAGCAAACATTGACTTTTTACACAGGTCTATGTGTTTTAAATACAAAGACACAGAAACTGGAAAAAGCAGTCATTGAATACAGCGTTAGCTTTCGTAATCTGAGTGAATCTGAAATTGAGGCCTATCTAAATAAAGAGCAACCTTATCAATGTGCGGGTAGCTTTATGTCAGAGAAATTGGGGGTAAGCTTACTTTCTAAAATGGAAGGCGATGATCCAACCGCATTAATTGGATTACCCTTAATCAGACTGTGTGAAATGCTGAAAAATCAGGGAATAAAAATTCCCTGATTTCATTAATACTTTCTATTATTGTAAATTCAGCGAGCTATTAAAACTTTGCATCATTGCCGAACCCATTTGTTTTGCGAATTGATCCAGGACGTTCTCTCTTTTAGTGAAGTCGACGATGTCTTCAGCACCAATAACATCCCGAGCAACTTCGCTAGCACTGGCCAACTCATCAACTAAACCAAGTTCAATACTTTCTTCTCCCGTCCAGAATAAACCTGAAAAAAGTATGTCTTCATTAACAAGTTTATCGCCTCGCCCCTCTTTAACAACCTCTATGAACTGTTGGTGAATTCCATCAAGAAGTCGTTGAACATGTTTTTCTTCGTCTTGTTTAAGTGGTTTAAAAGGATCCATAAAACCCTTACTTTTGCCTGCATGTAGTACGCGACGTTCTATACCCAGTTTTTCAATCGCATCGACAAAACCAAAACCTGACATAATGACGCCAATTGAACCGACTATACTGGCTTTGTTAGCGTAAATTTTATCCGCACCCGCGGCAATGTAATAACCACCGGAGGCACAAATATCGGTAATAACTGCATATAGAGGTGTATCTGGATGTAATTTTCTAAGTCTTTTTATTTCATCATTGATATAAGCGGACTGAACAGGACTACCTCCTGGACTATTGATTCGTAAAATAACGCCTTGAGTGTTTTCATCTTCGAACGCTTTTCTTAAACTACCCACAATGTAATCCGCTCTAGCTTCGGTATTGGTAGCAATGACGCCATCAATTTCAATTAAAGCCGTGTGTTTTTCACCACTGAAACCACCTACTTCAGATTGACCCGCTAGAAAGATAAGTAAAAAAGACAATAAATATAATGCAAGCAGGCCTTTGAAAAATATACCCCAACGTCTGTTTCGACGTTGTTCTCGAAGGACTTCTCGTGCGAGTTCATTAACTAGCGATTGTTCGAATTTTTCTGAATCAGTCATATTTTTTATTTATATATTTTTGTTTGGATTGTAGTTTAGCAAACTGTTATTGAATTAGAACGAGTCTATTTATACTAGTTCCCCTTCATTTTCATAGAAACTTATTGTGAACTGTTGCTCAGTTTATCAAGAAAGCTGATTAAATTAGCTTCAAGCGGTGCTTCAACAGTAAGCTTTTTTTGTGTAACGGGGGAAACGAAACTTAATGATTTAGCATGTAAAAACATACGTTTTAACCCCATTTTTTTATATTCTCGGTTTATAATTCGATCACCATATTTCGAGTCGCCTAAAACAGGATGACCAAGTGACGCGCTATGCACACGAATCTGATGTGTGCGACCGGTAATTAATTCAATATTAACTAGTGATGCTGTATTGAAAACGTCTTTGCGATAAAAAATGGTTATTGCCTGCTTACCAGCTTCTTCATCGATTATGATTTTTTCATTTGAAGGGTTTTTACTTAAAGCTCTATCAACGGTTATTTTCTTCTTATCAAGTTGTCCAACTAACAAAGCACTATAAAATTTTGTCATTTCGCCATTATTTATAATCTCGTGCAATTGCCTTAACACAGGAATATTTTTCGCCAAAATCAAACAACCTGAAGTATCTTTATCTAGACGATGAACCAGTTCTAGTTTTTCATATTTTTCGCCTACAGCTCGAAAAGCCTCAATTACGCCATGTGCTTGACCACTGCCACTATGAACAACTATGCCTGCAGGTTTATTAATAACAATCATTCCCTCATCTTCAAATATAACCGATTCGAGTATTTTTTGTTGTAGATAAACTGGCGGTGACTTTGATTTCTCTTCGTCTAGATAAACTGGCGGAATTCGTAACGTATCACCTGTTTTCAATTTGTAAGTTTGCTTTTTCCGACCTTTATTAACCCGAACTTCGCCTTTCCTTAGCATTTTATAAATACGTGATTTTGGTATTTTTCCAAAATAACGGATGAGAAAATTATCAATTCGTTGTCCATTATTATCAGCAGATATAACTATTTGTTTTGAATTGATTTTTTTTACCTGATTTTGGTCCATTTTTTTCTCATTTCATTGCTGCAAGCGAGCAAGATTGCTATATTAGCGTCTACAAACTGAGCATTCAGGTAAAAACCTGTCACAGTCGTTGAGCATGACATCATGCACAAAGCTAGTGCAACGCATTTAATCGGTTTGGTCCTATTGATCTGAATGATAAAGCTAAAAATATCATTCAAAAAGAGAATATTTTGAGACAACTAAACTTCTGATATAAGGATATCAGTATATTCTGATTTATCGACTCAATAGTGGCATAGGAGATGTTCTGTGAATAGAGAAATTAGAGCGTGCTCCAATTGAGCAGCTGAAATGAAATAACACAGGCACAGGGTTGAAATATTGCTCAACCCAAACAAAATGAGCAAAAATACAGTGGTTGCGCTCCCAGCGCATGACAAGGATTTATCGTCGTGCAGTAAAGGTAGAGCGAAGCTTAAGGAATTTACAAAATGAAACGTATGCTGATTAACGCAACTCAGCCAGAAGAGGTGCGTGTCGCACTTGTTGATGGACAACGATTATACGATCTGGATATAGAATCAACTGCACGTGAGCAGAAGAAATCGAATATCTATAAAGCCCGTGTTATCCGAATTGAACCTAGCCTTGAAGCCGCATTTGTAGACTACGGTGCAGAGCGTCATGGTTTCTTACCTTTCAAAGAAATAGCACGCATTCTGTTTAAACCTGAGCAAGCTGACAAACCACGTAATGGTCGTTTAAGCATCAGTGATGTTATCAGCGAAGGTCAGGAATTCATTGTTCAAGTTGAAAAAGAAGAACGTGGCAATAAAGGTGCAGCATTAAGTACTTTTGTCAGTCTTGCCGGTCGTTATCTGGTTCTTATGCCAAATAATCCACGCGCAGGCGGTGTCTCTCGACAAATTGAAGGTGATGACCGTTCTGAAGCGAAAGAGGCAATGAGTGGTCTCGTCGTCCCTGAAGGCATGGGACTTATCTTACGAACTGCAGGCATCGGAAAGTCTTCAGAAGAACTGCAATGGGATTTGGATTATTTGTCTCAACTTTGGGGAGCTATTAGTACAGCTGCAAAAGAACGCACTGCTCCTTTCCTTGTTTATCAGGAAAGTGACGTCATTATTCGTGCTATTCGTGATTACTTGCGAAAAGACATCAATGAAATATGGATAGATGATGCCGAAGTACATAAACGCTGCCATGACTTTATGACGCAGGTTATGCCTCACAACCTGGAAAAACTTAAGCATTATACGGACAACGACCCATTATTTACCCGATATCAAATTGAATATCAGATTGAATCGGCATTTTCTAGAGAAGTTCGTTTGCCATCTGGCGGTGCGGTGATTATTGATCACACTGAAGCTTTGATTTCTATTGATATCAATTCGGCAAGAGCGACAAAAGGCAGTGATATAGAAGAAACTGCTTTAAATACAAATAGAGAAGCGGCTGAAGAAATAGGACGACAACTACGTCTACGTGATATTGGTGGCCTTATCGTTATCGATTTCATCGATATGCTAAACACACGAAATCAACGCGAAGTAGAAAATACCATGCGTGAAAGTTTACGAATGGATAGAGCTCGCGTACAAGTGGGTAAAATTTCTCGTTTTGGCTTATTAGAAATGTCTCGCCAACGTTTAAGACCTTCTTTAGGTGAGTCTAGTCACATACCCTGCCCTCGATGTGACGGCCAGGGAACCATTCGCGATGTAGAATCATTAGCGCTTTCTGTCTTACGCATTATCGAAGAAGAAGCGATGAAAGACATGACGGCCAAAATTATTGCTAGAGCACCTGTTGATGCGGCAACATTTTTGTTAAATGAAAAACGACAACCTATAAGCGAAATTCAACATCGCTTAGATGTTGAAATTTTAGTCATTCCTGACCGAGATATGGTGACACCACAGTATCTAGTGCAGCGTGTGCGTTTAACTGAAGCTAAGCAAGATGAAAACCAGCAAGCAAGTTATTTGTTAAAGGCTGAAGGAAAAGATGATTTAAATAATGACTTAATAAATAATCATAGAAATCCACCTGCAGAAAGACCTGCGGTTAAACAATTTACGCCAAATGCACCTGTCCCCGCTGCGAACAAGAAAAATAAAATTGGTTTGCTTGCGCCCTTGTTGAAAATGCTTGGTAGCTTATTTTCATCCTCTGAAAAAGAAAAACCATCTAACTCAAGACCAAATAATGATCGACGACCAAATAATCGTTCGAGAAATAATCGTACCCGGAATAATCGCGGTAACAACCCTAACCGCGATCGCCAAGGACAAGGTCGAAATCAACAAAGACGTAATAAGAATAATCCAAACCAAAATAATCAACAAAGACGCGGAAATCAGAGGAACGATCAAAACCAAGATCAAAATAAAGATCAATCTGAAAACTCGAGTAATAATAACAATCCTAATTCAGCTAACCGGAATAGTAATTCAAGACGTCGTAGCCGTGGCGGTCGCAGACGTAAGCCGGAAAATACTAATGAGAATGTTAACAAAGAGTCGAATAGTAATTCTGTAGAGAATCCTTCTGCAAATAAAACTAATCAGGCTAACGCGTCAGATAATTCGCCTGTTAACAATACTGAGAATAAGGCTCAACAAAATGCTTCTGTTCAAACACCAGTAAGCACAGTAGAGAACACGTCTAATGAAATTACTCAGATAAACCCTAATACGGCGTCTGTTAGCCCTGTGCAAGGTAATAAGCCTGACAATAATAAAACTGAGCTTAATTCTAATTCCAATACTCAGAATCAGAGTGTAAATAAAGAGCCTCAGGGAAATGTAACAACGCTTCCTGTAGCTAAGACAGAATCATCGGGTAATGTCGCAACAGTTTCTGAAAACAAAGAAAAAGAGTAACTAATGTTCTCGTGTAGCGTGAAAGGTAATATCAGGCCAGCGTTCCATAGTTAAATTGAGATTCACCATGGATGGTGCTAAATAAGTTAAATGTTCACCGCCATCGAGAGCAATGTTGTCGATGGCTTTTTTACGAAATTCGTCCAGCATTTTATTATCATCACATTCGATCCAACGAGCAGCTGCAACAGCAATATTGTCGTAAGAACATTCAACACCGTATTCTTCCTTTAAGCGCCAGGCGACGACATCAAATTGCAGTATACCCACGGCACCTAATATCCAGTCATTGCTATTAACAGGACGAAACACTTGAGTTGCACCCTCTTCTCCTAATTGAATCAGTCCTTTTTGCAATGCTTTTAGTTTTAGTGGGTCGCGTAATTGTACGCGCCTGAATAATTCGGGTGCAAAATGAGGTATACCGGTGAAATTCAAGTTTTCTCCCTGAGTGAACGTATCGCCGATCTGAATCGTGCCATGATTGTGTAAACCAATAACATCGCCAGCCCAGGCTTCTTCTGCTTGTTCCCGATTCCCCGCCATAAAGGTAACTGCATTGGAAATTTGAACATCACGCCCTAAGCGTACATGACGCATTTTCATACCACGTTGATAATGCCCTGAACATATTCTAAAGAATGCAATTCTATCTCGATGAGCAGGATCCATATTTGCCTGAATCTTAAAAACAAAGCCAGTCAGCTTATCTTCTTTAGCTTCGACTTCACGTTCTTCAGCTACGCGTGCAAGTGGTGATGGCGCATGTTCTATTAAACAGTCCATGAACTCACCGATGCCAAAGTTATGTAATGCCGTTCCAAAAAATACAGGAGTAAGTTTGCCGGATAGAAAATCTTCTTTATTGAACTCTTCGTATACGCCTTGTATTAAATCTATCTCTTCGTTTAATTGATCCCAATTATCACCTAATAAACTTTTTGCTTCTTCACTAGCCAAGTCTTTTATTTGCTTTCCATGAATCGTCTTGTCTTGTTTATCGTAAAGTCGAATAGAATCGTCAAGTAAGTTATAAATACCAACTAATCTAGTTCCCATGCCAATAGGCCAAACAAAAGGGACACATTTAATTCTTAATTCGGTTTCAATTTCATCTAATAAATCAATCGGCTCTTTGCCTTCACGATCAAGTTTATTGATAAATGTAATAATCGGTGTGTCACGTAACCGACAGACTTCCATTAATTTAATAGTTCGTTGCTCAACACCTTTTGCAACATCTATTACCATCAAAGCAGAATCTACAGCTGTCAGAGTCCGATAGGTATCTTCTGAAAAGTCAGCATGCCCCGGAGTATCTAATAAATTAACAATGCTATTTTCATATTCAAATTGCATCACTGAGCTAGTAACAGAAATACCTCGATCCTTTTCGATTTGCATCCAGTCTGAAGCTGCATGATGATCCGATTTACGAGATTTAACTGTTCCTGCTGTTTGGATGACGCCTCCATACAATAACAATTGTTCTGTAACAGTTGTCTTGCCGGCATCAGGGTGAGAAATTATAGCGAATGTACGTCGTCTCTCTGTTTGGGATTGTTGTTCTGACATTTAAATATGCGATAAAAATGAATGAGGGTTAATATTCTTGCTCGTTAGTCAGACAATGAGATTGATTCACTAATCAATCGTTTCATTTCTCTGACAGCTTCTGGTAAACCGGATAAAACAGCGCGGGAAATAATACTATGCCCTATATTTAATTCCAGTATTTGAGGAATAGCAGCAACTTGCATTACATTGGTATAACTTAAACCATGACCAGCATTAACTTTAAGACCCACGTTAGCCGCAAATTCAACAGAACTAATTATTTTTTTTAATTCTTCGTTCATACTTTTCTCATCGATAGCATCAGCGTAATGACCAGTATGAATTTCAATATAAGGGGCCGATGAATCAGCTGCGGCTTGTATTTGTTCCTCATCCGCATCTATGAATAATGAGACTCTAATTCCTGATTCTTTTAATCTCTGACAGCTATCTTTGACCCGCGATAATTGACCTTTCACATCGAGCCCGCCTTCTGTAGTCAGCTCTTCACGTTTTTCAGGGACTAAACAGCAAAATTCTGGTTTAATAGATTCAGCTATTGTTAGCATTTCTTCCGTTAAAGCCATTTCCAAATTCATTGGTGTTAATAATGTTTCGTTTAGAATACGAACATCCCGTTCTTGAATATGTCGTCGATCTTCACGCAAATGTATGGTGATAGAGTCGGCTCCTGCCTGTTCTGCTAGATGTGCAGCATTTACAGGATCTGGATAACGTGTTCCACGTGCCTGACGAAGCGTTGCGACATGGTCTATATTTACGCCGAGTAACATTTTATAAATTCTTAATTATTATGAGCGGACTATTGTAACGATATTCTATATATAGGTATATCAAGACATATCAGGCATCATATTTATTTTTTACATAAGCTTGATAAAGCTCTCGGCTAGCCAAGGGCCTTTCTCCCAAATGCTGATTTAATATCGTTCTTAGTAGAGTCTTTGCTTCATTGATGTTGTCGGTATTTGATAATGTTTCTGCATCAAGTTCCAATAATGTTTTTCCTGATATATTAATACCAGAATCATTATTGGCTGAGGCTAAACAAGGTCCAGAATCAAATTTATAAAAGTAATCTTTTTCTGCGATGAGTGTTTCACCTGTTTCCACTTCATGTTCAAGAATCAAACCATAACCTAGTGACTGCAACAATACTTTTTCATAGTAGCGTAATACAATTTGTTCAGGCATATTATTAATCAGACGATTGATGGTTATGTCATAGGCATCAAATAATTCCAGATGTGATTCGTGCTTATGAAGTAATCGCAATAAGACTTCATTCATATAAAAACCGGTCATTATGAACTTGGGTTTTAACGAATTCGGCAGAGAATCCAGTTCAATATCAGTTAACGTACCTAATTCAGATTTAGATACCCATGACATGTTATATTTTTGATAAAGATTGTAACTTATCCCTTGGTGTTTTTTCTTTCTTTTTGCGCCCTTTGCAATAAGACTGAGTCGCCCATGCTCTCTGGAAAAGATCTCAAGAATCAAGCTGGTTTCACTATAATCTCTACGGTGCAAGATATAGCATGGAGTAAGTTCAACTTTCATTAAACTTTATTTAGAATATTTTTTTATTCAAAGTAACCGAATTGTTTTAGTGCTTGGGTAGAATCGGTCCATTTCTTTTTAACTTTCACCCATGTTTTTAGATTCACTTTTTTATCAAACATGACTTCCAGATCTTTTCTTGCTTCTCTACCAACAGCTTTTAAAACACTTCCATCTTTACCTATGACGATTGATTTCTGCCCTTTTCGTTCTACCCAGATATTGGCATAGATATGTAAGACATTATTTTCTTCCTTGAATTCTTCAATCGTTATAGATAAATGATACGGTAACTCATCACTCAAACGAGTCATTAATTTTTCACGAATGAATTCAGCTGCAAAAAAGCGTTCGCTACGGTCAGTTACCTGATCATCTGGAAACAACGGTGGAGCAAACGGAAGATTCTTTATTATTGCTGATTCCAATTCTTCAAGACCTGTGCCTTTTGTTGCTGATACGGGAATGACTTCGCTGAAATCAGTTTCTTTTACGACAGTATCAATAAATGACAACAAATCACTTTTATCAGCTATTTTATCTACTTTATTTAATACAAGAAATAATTGTGCTGAAGTGGACTTTTTCAATAATTCAATAACATTGTCATCGAGCTCATTCCACTTTAAAGATTCGACAACAAATAAAATTATATCGATATAATTTAATGTGCTTGATACTGCCTTATTCATCTGTTGATTCAAAGCAAGTTTAGGCTCTTTTTGTAGGCCAGGAGTATCAATAAATATTATCTGTGAATCCGTTGATGTTTTTATACCAAGCAAATTCCAACGCGTTGTCTGCGGTTTTCTTGAAACAATACTCAGTTTTTGTTCTACCAAATGATTCAGCAATGTCGATTTACCAACATTTGGTCTTCCAATAATACTAACGTATCCGGTTCTAAATTCTTTCATATTAAATATTTACAGAGATATTACTTATTTTTTAAATTTAACTTTGACATAGCTTTTTCAGCCGCCGCTTGCTCAGCTTTACGCTTACTTGTTCCCTTAGCAATAACAATGTCATCTATTAAGTTAATTTCACATGACACTGTGAATTCGGGTTGGTGTGAGGAACCAGATTCACTGATTACTTTATAGATAGGCACATCTTGTTTTCGTGATTGAAGATATTCCTGTAACTGAGACTTTGAATCCTTTTTAATGTCAGCCGGATCAATATTATCGAGATGGGATTGATACAGATTTAAAATGAAATTTCGACACTGCTCAATACCAGAGTCCAAATAAACCGCACCAATTAATGCCTCGATTGTATTCGCCAAAATAGAATCACGACGCCAGCCACCACTTTTTAATTCACCTTGACCAAGTTTTAATTCATTTGACAACTGTATCTCTCTAGCTATTTCAGCGAGCTTTTCACCCTTTACAAGAGAAGACCTTAGCCGCGTGAGGTCACCTTCTGCTGAATTAGGAAATTTATGATAAATAACGTCGGCAATGACAAAACCTAGTATGGCATCACCCAGATATTCAAGCCGTTCGTTGTTGTTGTTTCCAAGACTACGATGAGTTAGAGCCTGCTCTAGCAAATCGTTATTCTTGAATTCATAGTTGATAAACTTACTTATTCTGAAGATTCCTTCGTTAACTCAACAGTTTCATCAACATCCATCATAATATGAATATTTTGGAATAATTTGTTTGTCGCTTGGTACTTCACGTTAAGGAATTTCTTTTTTCCACTTTTAGACTTTGTAACAGTGACTAATTCTTTTACCGATTGATCTGTAAATCGTTCAACGTTATTTAGCTCGACACTTCGTAGAAAGATTTTTCTAATTTGTTTAACCGTCTTTCTTTTTGCTAAAGGACGATTTAAGACACTTTGCAACCCACTTTTTACAGAAGCATATTCATTGTATAAAGGAAAAATAGTTAAACCAAATTTGAAAAAACAAGCAAGCATAGCAATTATTATAAAAATACCAAGTGCCGTCATGCCGCCTTGCCGTTGTGATATATGTTTCATAATACGTCCTCTATTTGAAAGTTCTTATTTAATCATTGTACCAATTCTTTTGAAATCTACACCGCCATTCTTGCCGTCCCAATTCATCCAAATCATAAAAGCTCGTCCAACCAGGTTTTCATCGGGCACGAAGCCCCAAAAACGACTGTCTTTACTATTATCTCTGTTGTCTCCTAGAACGAAATAATGACCTTCCGGGACCATTGTTTCAAGTTCCTGAGAGCGACGACTAGGTGTAATCAATATTTCATGTTCAATACCACTCAAATTTTCGATTCTTAGTGAGACACCATCCATCATAAAACCTGAGCCGATCGCATTATAACGTCCATTTAATACTTGCGTCACTGATAAATCATTGATGTATAGCGTTTTATTATAGTAAGAAATTTTATCTCCAGGTAAACCTACGATACGTTTTATAAAGGGGATACTAGGATCTTCAGGGTATCTAAATACAACTATGTCACCTCTCGCAGGGGTCTTGTTTTCAACAATTTTATTATGTAATACAGGTAAACGCAGCCCATACTCATATTTATTCACCAAAATAAAGTCACCGATTAGTAACGTTGGCATCATAGAACCTGACGGGATTTTAAAAGGCTCAAAAATAAATGAGCGAAGTATTAACACTATAAAAAACACCGGAAAGAACGATTTTGCATACTCAACAATTAGCGGTAATTTCAATTCTTCTTTGCTTTCAGAACTAACACTCGCCTTCTTATCATTATTACGTCCTGAAGCAAAAAATAGACTGTCAATCAACCAAATCAGGCCACTACCAAAGGTTAAGAATACCAATAAGGCTGAAAAATCAAAATTCATTTATCCTAGATTCCTTAGTTGAACACATTTGTACCATGAATTATTCATAAAATACGGCATATTAAGTTTGCATTTTTTAGGTTTAGTTGCACCGACTAAAAAGCCGAGCATAGTAATTCTACGTGAGACTTTTGCTGTTAAGCAAATGAAGCTAAAAAAAGTGCAATCGGATGTGCAGACAAATTTCCTCAATGACTGAAAACCAAATGTATTATTAGTTGTTATTATAAAACTCGTCATCATAATTTAAGGTCGATCAACTGAAGAATCTAGGATTTGTCTTTCCCTACATGCAAAATCGCCATAAAAGCAGCTTGAGGTATCTCAACAGAACCAAATTGTTTCATTCGTTTTTTACCGGCTTTTTGTTTTTCTAATAACTTACGTTTACGTGAAATATCACCGCCATAACATTTAGCAGTTACATTTTTCCTCATTGCCTTAACTGTTTGTCTGGCGACAATCTTTGAACCTATGGCGGCTTGTATTGCTACTTCATACATTTGTCGCGGAATAAATTCCTTCATCTTTTCGGCTAAATCTTTACCTCGACGTTGAGATTCTTCTTGATGGACGATACTGGAAAGCGCATCCACTTTTTCATTATTAATGAGAATATCAAGTTTAACTAATTTAGCCGCTTCATAACGACTAAAACTATAGTCAAAAGAGGCATACCCTCTACTAACAGACTTAAGTCGGTCAAAAAAATCCAGAACGACTTCACTCATAGGCATTTCAAACGTAAGTGATATTTGTTTTCCTGAATAATGCAGTTTTTTCTGCACACCACGCTTTTCAATACATAATGAAATTACATTACCAAGATATTCTTGTGGCACCAATATATCTGCAATAATGATAGGTTCGCGAATTTCTGCGATTTTATTTAATACCGGAAGTTTAGCGGGATTATCTATCTTAATTACTTCATTATTAGTCGTTAACACTTCATAAATTACTGTAGGCGAAGTTGTAATCAAGCCTAAATTGTATTCGCGCTCCAAGCGTTCTTGAATAATTTCCATATGTAGCATGCCAAGAAAACCACAACGAAAACCAAAACCAAGTGCTTGTGATGTTTCCGGTTCATAATGTAATGCAGCATCATTAAGACGTAGTTTGCCCAACGCTTCCCGAAAAGATTCATAATCTGATGAATCAACGGGAAACAACCCTGAAAAAACGCGTGGCTGAATTGTTTCAAAACCAGGTAATGCTTCTGTTGCAGGCTCATCGACGAGCGTTATTGTATCACCGACAGGCGCACCATCTATTTCTTTTATACCAGCAACGACGTAACCGACTTCGCCGGTAACTAGCTCCTTTTTAGGATTCCGTTTTGGTGTAAAAGTACCAACTTGACCAACAAGAAAACTATTACCTGTTGACATCATTTGAATCTTTTTACCTACATCTAATTGACCATCTACAACCCTGACCAAAGAAACCACGCCAAGATAATTATCAAACCACGAATCAATAATCAATGCCTTGAGTGGCCCATCAACATTACCGGTCGGAGGCGGAATTTTTTTAACCAATTCATTCAATAAATCTTCTACGCCAATACCAGATTTGGCACTAACACGTAAGGCATCTTTTGCCTCAATACCAATGATTTCTTCAATTTCGTTAATGACACGTTCTGGCTCAGCAGAAGGTAAATCAATTTTATTTAATACAGGAACTACTTCCAGATCATAATTAATGGCAGTGATACAGTTTGCAACACTTTGCGCTTCAACACCTTGTGCGGCATCGACAATGAGTAAAGCACCTTCACATGCCGCTAAGGATCGTGAGACTTCATAACTAAAATCAACATGTCCTGGTGTATCAATAATATTTAATTGATATTGTTCGCCATCTTCGGCATCAAAATACAAAGTCACGCTTTGAGCTTTAATGGTAATACCACGCTCACGCTCAATATCCATAGAATCCAGTACTTGTTCGTCCATCTCTCGTTCAGTTAAGGCTCCACAAATTTGTATAAACCGATCAGCCAGAGTCGATTTTCCATGATCGATATGGGCAATAATTGAAAAATTACGTATATGCTTCATTGATAGGATTGCTTATTAGGTAATGTATTCTGCAAAAAGGCGCGATTCTATATGATCTTGGCTCCGCTTTAAACGAAATATGAAGATTTTAAAGACTATTTTTACTTTCAAAAATATCTAAAAATGCAGCCTCATCTAGAAAATACTCACAAATTTCAATATCACCTAGAGCTAGTAAAGGTATACGAGCAGCAAAACGTTCAGTTAAAGATGAATTTTGGTCGATATCAATAACGTTTACTCTGAAATCGAAACGATTTTGCCATTGTTTTAAAGCGTCCAACATCTCTTCACATAAATGACATTCTGCTCTGGAATATAGCGATAGAACTAATTCAGTCTCACTCATCAATTTTAAGGGCAAGAAAGATAGGGCTGCCTTGTCGCTGGATTAATACGGGTATGGAACGTCCTTTGGGTAAATTTTTCACAAATTCATTAAAATGAGAAACACTTTTAATTTTCATATTATTTATCAATAGAATCACATCTCCCTGACGTATCCCCGCTTTCTGTGCAGGACCAGCATGAACTTCTTTAACTAAGACACCATGACTCTCAATCTCGAGTTCTTTTTTCTGTTCTTTTGTTAAGTCCTTAGCAATAACATTTAAAGAATTTGTATCAGAGCCTGCTTTTTTATTCCCTTTTTTAGAGATCACAGCTTCATCAGTAGGCAACTCAGAAATTTTGACGTGAATAGTCTTATATTTTGAACGACGAATAATTTCTACAGGAACAAGACTATTAACTGGTGTACTACCAACTAGAGGTGGTAAATCAGAAGAAAAAATGACTTTTTTGCCATTAAATTTAACGACAATATCACCGACTTTCATCCCAGCTTTCTCTGCTGGCCCGCCATCTAATATTTTTGCAATCAACGCACCATGAGGATGTTTCATATCAAAAGATTCTGCTAACTCACGAGTTACATCTTGAATCAAGACTCCTAACCAACCTCTGGCAACATGCCCATTTTCTCTTAACTGCGTATAGACATTTTTTACAACATCAACAGGTACGGCAAATGACAAGCCCATAAAACCACCTGTTCGACTATATATTTGAGAGTTTACACCAATAACTTCGCCATCAAGATTGAACAAAGGCCCACCTGAATTACCCGGATTTATTGCCGCATCTGTTTGTATGAAAGGTACATAATTTTCGTTTGGCAAACTACGACCTATCGCACTAATGATTCCCGCAGTAACTGAATAATCAAAACCAAAAGGTGAACCTATTGCCAAAACCCATTCACCAACTTTTAAATTCGATGAATCACCAAGTTTCAAAGTAGGTAAATTTGTTGCTTTAATTTTTAAAACGGCAATATCACTGCGTTTATCTGTACCAATTAATTCAGCAGTAAATTCACGGCGGTCATTTAACCGGACAATAATCTTTTCTGCGTTATTAACAACATGATTATTAGTAATGACATAACCGTCTTTTGAAATAATAAAGCCAGAACCTAATGATGAACGCTCTTGTGCAGGTCCATCTCCTTTAGGAATAGCATCAAAATATTTTTTGAAAAAATCATGAAACGGACTGTCTTTAGGAATATCCGGTATGTTATAGCCTGGAGGTAATTCACCCGATTCAGATTTCTTTAAGCTAGTGCTAATATTAACTACGGCTGAAGAATTTTTATTAACAAGCTCTGTGAAGTCAGGCAATGACCGTGCTTGAACAACATTAACCTGAATAAGAGCAAATAAAACAACAGAGATTTTAAATATTTTTTGTAGCATTTGGATATATATTCCTTAACTAATATTCTAATACTGAGTGTTATCTAAAAGATAACATAAAGAGGGCTTAATGAAATGACTTTGCTGAATCAGCAATTAGTTTTACTGTGGCTTTAGGCACTTCGCCTACAGCAGTGATTTGATAACCATCAACCTGTTTTGAATAGGTATTTACTCCGCCAAAACTAGATGAACCTGTTTTCACCTTAGCTTGCTGGTTAGTTTTTTCAACATAAACTGACACCATGGCAAGACCATCTGTATAAACTAGATGCTCTACCGGCACTTGACTTCCTGTCATCGTTTCTTTTTCTTGTCCACTCATGGTAAAGCCCGTAGGCATAGCTGATACTTTCCATTGTTTTTTATCTTTTATTTTAAAACTTACACTCTTAACATTGTTATGCCAGATAAAATCTTTGGTCGACATTGAAGGTTGTAACAAAGCATCATCAATGTCATCAAGCACTTCTAGTTGTGTAAACATAATTTGCTCTAGTGTTACGCCCAATTGATTTTTAAGCTCTGACTTTAGTAACAGACGAGATTTTTTTTCAATCCAAAGTTGATAGCCGTATCGATATTTATCCTTTGGTCTGATATTAACAATCCATGAGTCCATGCCAGCAATGCGATCTTCTCCTTCAAGCTCGAAACTATAAAACTCAGAAACAGATCTGATGGGGCTAGGTAAATAAGTTGAAATTAATTTCCCCAACCTGCTTTTATCAACAATAACTGTTTTATCTTCAGGGAAGAAACATTTTACTTGATCTTTGTCACGAATGACTTCTCTTGCATTCCCCGTTAACGAAACCAGACGTTCATAAATACCATCTTCATCTGACTTATGAATGATTCTCATCGTATCGATTTGTTTACCTAGGTGATAAACAAAAATGCCATCGTAATTTAAATCACGACTGGCTTTTGACATTTCATCAATTAAAACTTGTGGATCTGGTGAGTTATTGTCGGCATAAGAAAAACTTATGCTTCCCAAAAAAAACACACTAGAAACAAATAATAAATTAAGCTTCAATTAACTATCCTAATAATATTTTTTTAATTATTTTCCCTGAAACATTCTTCTTCTACTATCATTCCTAACATATCGCTTTTAGCTTATCGCTCTTGGGACTCAATCGTAACGATTCTGACATAAGGCAAAATAGCATTCACACTACCATTACTTCGATACTCATTATGATTCATTAAATAATTATTAAGCCGTTGTTTAGATAATGGAATAGGTGTGTCTGATTGTTTTACTGCCGCAGGTAAAACTTGAGCGGTAGTAAAATCAAATGTCTGTGGTTGAGAGACTGTGGTCGCAGCAATACTTGCCGCACCGTTAGTAGGTGAATTAATTTCATTGCCGCTTTGAATACTGAACACTGCCATCATTGCAACAGATGCGGCAATAGCAAAACCGGCTATTGGTTTAATATTAAATCGCTTTTTAGCTGGAGCAAGAATGGTCGGTTCGTCACGGAGTGCTTTCGCTACTTGTATCGAGACCTGATTGGAAATACTTTCTGGAAGATTATCGCGTAACGCATCACCAATAAGATGATAACGTGACCAAGTATCTTTCATCTCCTGTTCATTAATTAGCTTATCTAAAACATGATCACTTTCTAATTCACCATCGATGAATGCTGAAAGCTGTTCTTTATTAGATTCGTTCATAATATTTGGCCTATCTTAATTTTCCAATAACGGTTTCATTTCATGATCAATAGCTTCACGTGCTCTAAATATCCTCGATCTTACCGTACCTATAGGACATTCCATTACACTCGCTATTTCTTCATAACTTAACCCTTCAATTTCTCGCAGCATAATTGCCGTTTTTAAATCTTCAGGTAAATCTTCTATTGCTTTCAAGACGGTTGCTTGCAATTCGTCTTTAAGCAATAAACTTTCCGGTGTTGCCTGTTCTTTTAGAGCATCCGCACCTTCAATTTGTTCAATTTCGGAGACATCATAATTATTGCCTGATGGTCTGCGAGCTTGCACAGCGAGATGATTCTTCGCCGTATTAACAGCAATTCGGTACAACCATGTATAAAAAGCGCTATCACCACGAAAATTCGGCAACGCGCGGTATGCTTTTATAAAGGCTTCTTGTGTGACATCCAAAGCATCACTTTGGTTCCTTACAAAACGCGAAACCAGGATAATAATTCGCTGTTGATATTTCAGCACAAGCAGATCATAAGCCGCTTTCTCGCCATTTTTAACTCGTTCTATTAATTCTTTGTCAGTAACCTTATCGGCCATCTGAACTTTCCCCGTGCTATTATTTTATTTATTACTAATGTAGAAACTATATGAAATAGTTTAATATCCTACAATCAAAGACTTATTATTAAAAAAAGTTATATTACCTTAAGCAACATGCCTGACCAACAACAACATGATGTATTAATTATTGGCAGCGGTGCAGCTGGACTTAGTCTAGCTATAAAGCTCGCTGATCATGCTAATGTCGCCGTTCTATCTAAAGAAGCACTTATTGGGGGTGCTACCCTGCATGCTCAAGGTGGTTTTTCCGCCGTGCTAGACGAACACGACTCTACTGAGTCTCATTTTGAAGACACGTTGGCCACAGGTGTTGGACTATGTGATCCCGACATTGTTCGCTTTGTTGTTGAAAGTGCACATAAAAGTGTTCAATGGTTAGTTGATCAAGGTGTTGATTTTACTCGTACCGATGAAGAATCCGGTTCAAATTCACCTTTTCATCTGCATAAAGAAGGCGGCCATAGTCATAGACGTATTATTCATGCGGCAGATGCGACCGGTAAAGCCATAGAAACAACGCTTGAATCCCTAGTGAGAGCACATCCCAATATCAATCTATATGAACATCATATTGCAGTAGACTTGATTACCATCCAAAAATTAGCCAAACCAGACAACCGCTGTCTTGGCGCCTATGTGCTCGATGTTATTAATAATAAGGTTAATGTTTTTAGTGCACGCAATGTCATTCTGGCAACTGGCGGCGCGGGTAAAGTTTATCTTTATACCAGTAACCCAGATAGTTGCACTGGTGATGGTATTGCTATGGCTCATCGAGCTGGATGTCGTATTGCCAATATGGAGTTTATTCAGTTTCATCCGACCTGCCTATATCATCCGATGGCGAAATCATTCCTTATCTCTGAAGCATTAAGAGGTGAAGGTGCAAAATTAATTCTGGCAAACGGTGAAAGCTTTATGCACCGTTATGACTCGCGTGAAGAATTAGCTTCCAGAGATGTTGTTGCACGTGCTATAGATTATGAAATGAAGCGTTTAGGACATGATTGTGTCTATCTGGATATTTCGCATAAATCGAAAGAATTTATAAAACAACACTTCCCTACTATAAATCAGCGCTGTCTGGATTTAGGCATCGATATGTCTTCAGAACCTATACCCGTCGTTCCTGCTGCTCATTACACCTGTGGTGGCGTTATGGTCGACCAGAATGGTCAAACCGATATCCCAGGCTTATATGCTATTGGTGAAGTCAGTTGTTCCGGATTACATGGTGCAAATCGTATGGCAAGCAACTCATTACTAGAATGCGTCGTCTTCGCACATGCCGCTTTTAAAGATATCCGGCAAACCTTATCCGCTACGAAGATGCCAGGACAACTTCCTGAGTGGGATGAAAGCCGAGTGACTGATTCAGATGAGGAAGTCGTTGTTAGTCATAATTGGGACGAAATACGGCGCTTTATGTGGGATTACGTCGGTATCGTTAGAACTACCAAACGACTGCAGCGGGCGCAACATAGAATCAAGCTACTTCGTTCGGAAGTGACTGAATATTATGGGAATTTTAGAATTAGCAAAGATCTTATTGAGCTTAGAAACTTGCTAGTCGTTGCTGAATTAATCGTCGAATCTGCACTTAAAAGAAAGGAAAGCCGCGGTCTTCATTATACCGTTGACTATCCTGTTGCCGATACGACAGACAAAGCCATAAACACTGTCATTAACCCACAATTATCAGAAAACGGACATGTTGCTGCATAAATAATATGATATATTACAATAATTTATAATATATTCTTGATAATTTAGAAAATATCACCTATATATCTTCTGAAGACTTAAAGAATTAGTTATTCAAGCCTTGGCATTTCTTTTGCGTTTGAAATATCAACTAAACTATTGAAATAGATATATGACAACATCTACTGAGCCTATGGCAAATATTACAGACATTAGTAACTCACCAGGCGTACAAAGCTCACGCTTGATGATTTCCTATCCAGAAAACATGACTGATGTGACCAATATGTCCATTCACGTCATGGGTGTATTGCAAAGCACGCTCGAGTTAGAAAAACTAATTGAGCTGTTTGATGATGAAATGTCTGCTGTTGTTCCACATGATCATCTCTGTTACGAAAATCCGGAAGAAAATATCAAGTTTGATCTTGGCAAAACGGGTCGACACAGTTCTAGTTACAGTCTGGTTCTATTTGGAAAGAACATGGGCGCATTAACCATTTCCAGAAACACCAAATTTGTTGATGTTGAAATAGAAAAAATAGAAAGTTTGATCTCAGCATTAATCTATCCATTAAGAAATGCCCTACTTTATAAACAAGCGGTAGAAAAAGCCTATAACGATCCTTTAACAGGGTTAAATAACCGAGCTGCTTTTGATAAATCAATTGAACAGGAAGTTGATTTAGCAACACGTCATGGTCATTCGCTTTCATTAATGATGCTGGATCTAGATCGATTCAAACAAATTAATGATAACTACGGTCATATCGTTGGTGATGCCGTATTGAAAAGTTTTGCCGACTGTATAATGGAATGCATGCGTAGTAGTGATATCGTCTTTCGATATGGCGGTGAAGAATTTGTTATCTTACTCAGAAACACAGAACTTGCCGGTGCAATATTATTAGCTGAACGTATGAGAAAGAATATTGAAAATATGAAGTTTGATTACAACAATGTAAAACTTAATATTTCAGTCTCAATTGGTTTGTCCCATTTCAGAGAAGGTGATGACCGATTCACATTAGTTGAACGTGCTGATAAGTTACTTTATAAAGCTAAAGAGAATGGTCGTAATCAGGTTGTTGCGGAAAGTAAAAGTTAGATCCTTTTCGTACTAGTTTATTCTTCCCTTTTAACTTCAAATTTCGTCTGTTGACGAGTCTACTGCTTTTTCGCATCCATACGATCGCAGTATAAGTACATCCATGTACAAAACTTTTCATTGTGTGACCAAAAAGAACTAACGAAGAAAAAGGCCACCCTAAATATCATGGCCTATGGCTTCCTTCGCAAGTAATCTGTTATGTACGGGTGTGCTCCTGTACAATTGCCCCTATAACTAATCACTTACTCAGCATGATACGACGGGGTTTAAAACCACATTTACTTAAAACATCTTTTCAAACTATATGAATTTTTCTTATTTAATTTTCCCATTTACTTTCATGAAAAGAAGAAGGCTCTCGAATCTGATTAAACTTAGAAAGTTCTTCTTGAGTAAAAATAATATCGTTCATAACGTCATTATAATAATTCCAACATCTCTTGTTCAGTCAACGTCTTCACACCTAGCTGCACTGCTTTTTCATATTTGCTACCAGGTGAATCTCCGTAGACTACATACGTTGTTTTTTTAGAAACGCTACCGCTGACTTTTGCGCCTAGTGCCATTAGTTTTTGTCTGGCTTCGGTGCGTCCCATGGTTGATAATGTTCCGGTGATGACGAAGGTCATACCATCAAGCGTAGTTGATTCATTTTCTTCGACTACTGGCCAGTGGATATTCTTTTTTAGTATTTCAATAATTTTTATATTATGTGGTTCTTGGAAGAAAGAATGAATATTGTGTGCGGCTACGGGGCCAATATCTGATATTTGTTCTAATTTTTCAATCGATGCTGTTTCTATTAGTTCTAATTCTTTGAAGTGTTGCGCCAGTGATCTAGCGGTTGCTTCACCTACTTCACGAATACCTAGAGAGTAAATAAACCGATCTAATGTCGTTTCGCGGCTTTTATCTAGTGCTTCGATTAAATTATCCGCTGACTTTTCTCCCATACGTTCTAAGCTAGCTACTTGTTCTTTTGTTAATGAGTAGAGTTCATCGACAGTATTAACTAAACCAGCTTCTGTTAATTGAACGACTATTTTTTCTCCTAGGCCATCTATATCCATGGCTTTGCGTGAGATAAAATGAATGATGGCTTGAATGTTTTGCGCGGCACATGACAGGCCACCCATGCAACGATAGGTTGCTTCGCCTTCTTGTCTTTCAACGGTTGAGTTACAAACAGGACAAACTTCTGGCATTTTAAACTCGGTCACATCACCACGTTTTTCTTTAATGACGCTGACGACTTCAGGAATAACATCCCCTGCTCTGCGTATATAAACCCAATCACCAATTCTTACATCCTTACGTAACACTTCATCTAAATTATGTAAAGTTGCATTAGTGATAGTTACACCGCCAACAAAAACCGGTTCCAATCTTGCTACGGGCGTTATTGCACCGGTTCGACCAACTTGAACTTCTATATCTAATACTCGTGTTATTTCCTCAATGGGTGGAAATTTATAAGCTATCGCCCAACGTGGTGCTCTTGAAACAAAGCCCATGGCTTGTTGTTGCAACAAGTCATTTACTTTAAAAACAACACCGTCTATTTCGTAAGCTAAGCTTGCACGCCGTTCGCCTATATCTTTGTAATAATTCAAACAAGAATTTAGGTTCTTTAATTCCTTTGTTTCGGGAGAAACAGGAATTCCCCACTGTTTAAGTTGTTCCAGTATTTGCGTATGACTAGTAAATTCAATATCTCCTTTGTAGTCACCTATGCCATAAGCAAAAAAAGATAATGACCGTTGTGCGGTTATTTTAGGATCAAGTTGACGCAATGATCCTGCGGCTGCATTACGTGGATTGGCAAATAGCTTTCCATCTTTTTCGCGTTGTTTATTATTTAATTCTTCAAAACCTTTATGTGTCATAAATACTTCGCCCCTGATTTCTAATAATTCAGGGATATTATCGCCAATTAGATTTAAGGGAATAGACTGTATCGTCCTTATATTATGAGTAATGTTTTCTCCGCTATAACCATCGCCACGCGTAGCCGCTGTTTTCAATACGGCATTTTCATAACGAATACTCACAGCCAAACCATCTAGTTTTGTTTCTGCCGAATACATTACTACGTCAGTTTCTAAACGTTCGTTAATTCTTTTATTAAAGGCCTGCATTTCTTCATCATTAAATGCATTTGAAAGTGATAACATCGGTACCGTGTGTTTAATTTCACCAAACTCGGATAACGGTGTCGCGCCGACACGTTGCGTCGGTGAATTAGGAATGACAAGCTTAGGAAATTCAGTTTCTATATCTATAAGCTCGCGTAACAATCTATCGTATTCCGAGTCAGGAATATTGGGGTCGTCTAAAACGTAGTATTGATAGTTGTGTTGATTGATTGTTTCGCGAAGCATATTAATTTGCTTCTGAACTTTTTCAGGAACTTGTTGCAGTGTCATTTATAGATTCTATTTTTTATTAAACTGAAAGAGATTCAGCTTTTTCTCGAAGAGAGTTAATTGCCTTATTATTTAATAATTCATTATCTGATGTTCGGACTACGCCACCAAGAAGTTCTGCCAAGCGTTGCGTCGTGTTCAAAAATAATTCAAAGACAACGCTGGCATCAATTGAAGCGGGAGAATACATAAACATAGCCAGACCTTTAGTCTTTAAATCGGACATGCGACCTAGATCAAATGAACCAGGTTCATGCATATTTGCAAGACTAAACAAGGGTTGTCCTGAATGTAGTTTGCCGGGACCGAAATGATGAAAGATATTCATGTGGCCATAGATCATACCGACTTCATCCGCAGCTTTACTAATAGACAGACCATTAAACGAAATATGTGATGGACTGGTAATATACATAACTAATATATCTTGATTCGTCTGATTGCCTTCCGGTATTTCAGCTTCTATTTCTTCTAATTCCAGTTTTACTTCAGGCTCATCAGGAGAAGAATCAACCTCTGTCTCTAGTTCTGATTCTTGTTTCCCATAAAGTTCTTCTTCTATCGCGGCAAAGATACCGGGATCATTATAATCAGGCTCATAGTTTTCAGATTCTGATAAACTCGCTTCGTAATCATTAACGCTCATGTCTAGCGGTAAATCTTCATCAGGCTCATCAATGTAAGGTTTAGAACTAGTCCTTTTACCTGAAATATTAAAGGGTTCAAGAGTATCGTCAATGTTTGCGGCCTGACTTTGAGATTGCGATAATAAACTACCAATATCAGCCAAAGCATCAGCCGAATGATCATCAATGTTTACGTCGCTGTTATTGTTTGGGTACAGAGGAAGGTCTGGAGATTCATCGACTGCATTTAGAATATCAGCCTTTCTTTTTGGCGCGGCATTATAAAATACTTCCCATAAATAAATGCCTGTGACGATAAGGCATCCAATAATTAATAAGATAAGGCGCAAGTTATCCATGATGCTTGTCGCTCGCAGTATTTATATTAAGTAATAGAATAACAACCTTATAACAGACATACAAAGCCTGAAATATATATTAGGCTGAAACTGCCATTTCAACAGCTTCATCCATATCTACAGACACTAGACGCGATACTCCAGGCTCATGCATTGTTACGCCCAAGAGTTGATTCGCAATTTCCATGGTTATTTTGTTATGCGTAATAAAGATAAACTGGACTTCTTCCGACATAGATTTAACCAACTCGCTAAAGCGGCCAACATTGGTGTCATCTAGAGGCGCATCAACTTCGTCTAAAATACAGAAAGGCGCTGGATTCAATTTAAATATTGAAAAGACCAAAGCTACAGCGGTTAATGCTTTTTCACCGCCTGACAACAAATGGATACTACTATTTTTCTTACCAGGTGGACGCGCCATAATAGCGACACCGGTATTCAATAAATCATCTCCGATTAATTCAAGATAAGCATGTCCGCCGCCAAATAACTTTGGAAACATATCTTTGATATGGGTATTAATCTTATCGAATGTTTCTTTAAAACGCGTGCGTGTTTCTTTATCAATTTTACTGATCGCATTTTCAAGCGTGGTTAATGCATCTGTTAAATCTTTATCCTGACTGTCGAGATAAGTCTTACGTTCTGCATTCTGCGTATATTCATCAATTGCAGCAAGGTTGATTGGACCGAGTCGGGTTATTTTACGTTCTAGAGATTCTAGCTGCGTCGTCCAGTCTTCTTGATTTGCACCCTCTTCCAGTGCTTCGAGCAATTCTTTCACATTTTGCTGCTCCGCAGACAATTGTTGTTCTACGGTTTCAAGTCGTACCTGACAACTATTAACGCCTAAGCGTGCTTTTTCTAATTCAGCGCGTAATGTTTCCAGCTGTTGCTCAAACTTATGTCGACCTTGCTCAAGATCTCTCATGCTTACTTCAATTTTTTGTACGTTCGTACGCGCATCACCCAGATTCTTTTCTGCATGTACTTTATCTTTCAAGCAAGCTTCAATCTTTTCCTGAATCTCTTTAATAGGAAATTGGTTTTCAGTTAAACTTTTTTCAAGTTCGGCTAAGCGGCCAGCAAGATGTGTAACCTGTATGTCATTACGTTTAATAGCTTGTTCATACGACGCACGTCTTGAACTATAAGATTCAAGCTGCAAAGCAATCCCATGACTTTCATTATGCGTTTCTTGCCATGACGATCTTGCGGTGTTCAATGACTCACGATGTTTATCCTTCACTTCAGATAATTCATCTCGTTGTTGTTGAAAACGTTGATTATCACTTTCAAGAGAAACAATACGCTGTTTAATCGTATCGATTTCTGATTTATCTGATTCAGCCGTATCCTGATTTATCGACAACTCTTCTACATACTCTTGATGTCGAATTGATAATTGTTCTGACTCAGTTTGAGTTGAAGCCAGTTTTGCTCTTACATCAGAAATACTTTTTTGCTGTTCTGTTGTTAACGCCTGTTGTTGATTTAATGTGGTTTCAACTTGTTCAAGATTATCTTCGGTAGATTTTAATTCAGACTCTACCGATTGAATTTCATTTTCTCTTTTTTCTATATCAAGCTTTAAAGAACTAATCTCTTCTTCTCGATTTAATACACTATCGTTCACATCGCTAGCGTTGTTAACGATAACCCAATCATGACTAAGCCAGATGCCCGATTCAATGACAACACTTTGCCCCGAAGATAGATTCGACAACATATTCTTTGCTTCTTCAATTGAATCTGCTAAATAAATATTTTCCAATATCGAAGGGACACGTAAGTCGGTAGTAATTTTCTCTATTAAACGAGGAAACTGTTTTGTATCAGATGAGTAACTAGAACTAGTGGCATTCATTAAACCAAACTTACCCGGTGCACTTTCTAACTTGCTTAGATAATTATTCAGATCATCTATACATACATCATGTAGATGGTTGCCAAGGACGGTTTCCAGTGCATGCGTCCACTTTGGATTAACTTTGATAGACTGGGAAAGTCGTTGTTGTTGGTCCAGATTGTTTTCTTTCAACCAGACACTTAATTCCTGATTATCTTCTATGACCGATTGTTGTAATGTTTCTAACGAAACCAAACGCCCTTTCATGTTCTGATAGTTTTGACGTGCAGTATTGAGCTGCGCAGATAAAGTTCTGACTTTCTCTCGATAATCTTTAACTACATTTTGTTTGTCGGCATATTCTTTTGCCAGTTCAGTCTGTTGTTGTTCTTTATCGTTTAACGATTGTGATAACGTTTCAATTGTATTATTTATGTCAGACTGTTCAAATTTAGTAATTTCTTGCTGTAATTGAATTCGTCGTTCAGCAAGTTCACCCAAACCAAACTCAAGATGTTCTAGGCGTGTTTTATCGACTTGCCCCTGACGAGTAAACTCTGAATAAGATTCGTTGAACGTATCCCATTCTGACTGCCAACCTTGCATTGCTTCTTCTGCATGGTTCAATAATTCATAAGCTTTATTACTCTCGTCTCTTGAACCACTAAGTTTCGGTTCTAGATTAGTTAATTCTGTTTGTAATTTTTCATACTCAGCTTTATCTTGTTCATGCTGTCTAATGGTATCCGCATGAACATGACGACTTTTTTCAAGCTCAGATTCTATCGAGGTAATTTTTTCACGCGTATGATGCAGTTTTTGTTCGTAAGATGAAATGTCACTACCTATTTTATACAACTCAGATTGCATATTGTTAAAGTGCTTATTCGCTTCACTCAATTCTTCTCGATGCTTTTCTGTTTCTGCTTCTGTTTCACGTACCTTGGCGATAGCAGCTTCTACTGCATTTTCTCGTTCGCCGGCACCTTCTTTTAAAGTACTCATTTCACTACTTAAATCGCGCCAGTTCAAAGCGAGTAATTCAGAACTAAGCTGACGTTGCTCTTGCTTCAATGTTTTATAACGTTCAGCCGCTTTTGCCTGACGTTGTAAATGATTTAATTGTTTTTCCAGCTCTTCTCGAATATCTGTAAGACGCTCAATATTTTCTTTTGTACGTCTAATGCGGCTTTCTGTTTCTCGACGACGTTCGCGATATTTTGAAATACCTGCTGCTTCTTCAATATAGAATCGTAATTCTTCTGGTTTGGCCTCAATCAATCTTGAGATCATGCCTTGTTCAATAATCGCATAACTACGTGGTCCGAGACCGGTACCGAGAAATATCGCAGTAATGTCCCGACGACGACAGCGGGTGCCATTTAAGTAATAAGTCGAAACAGAATCTCGATTAATCTGACGTTTTATAGAAATTTCGTCATAACTGGCATATTCGCCACCCAATTTTTTATCAAAATTGTCGAAAATGAGTTCAACGGAAGCTTGTCCCACCGGCTGACGGGCACTGGATCCACTAAAAATAACATCCGTTAATGACTCGCCACGTAGGTGTTTTGCCGAGCTTTCACCCATCACCCAGGTGACGGCATCTATAATGTTAGATTTACCGCAACCATTCGGCCCAACAACACCAACAAGGTTGCCCGGAATGATAAGGTTGGTTGGATCTACAAAGGTTTTAAAGCCGGAAAGTTTTATATTACATAATCGCATGGGGCGTTACAATACTAGAGATTAAGCGCGCTGTCCAAACGAAAATAACATCTATATTTTACTTTAATTAATTGCACTAATTTATTGATATTTAAGTATATTTTAATATTTAAAAAAATGAGGGATATCTCTTGCGAGAACGAGATCAATGCTCTATCTTATCCTACATTCCGTAGTAAATAACAGAGAAAAAATGAATGCCTAGCCAAGTTATTGAAGCACTTGAAACATTTCCAAATCCTACGCCTGAACGCGACTATACAATTCGAATTGATGTTCCCGAATTTACCTGTTTATGCCCGAAAACAGGTCAACCGGACTTCGCCGTACTCGAAATTGAGTATGTTGCTGATGAACTTTGCGTCGAACTTAAGGCACTCAAGCTCTATGTTTGCTCATATCGTGACCAAGGCGCCTTCCATGAAGCCGTCACCAATAAGATTCTGGATGATTTAGTCGCTGCGACATCACCTCGATTTATGCGTCTAACGGCAATTTTTAATGTCCGTGGCGGTATTTACACTACCGTTGTTGCTGAACATATAAAGGATGGCTGGATAGCTAGACCTGTCGTTACACTGCCATAAGACGGTTTCAATGAAACAATTCACACAGGGCTTTAAATATCTGTTATCTGGCTTTAAGTTAATTCTTAAACCCGGAATTCGCTCATATGTTATCATCCCCTTGTTAATTAATTCAGTCTTGTTTGCTGGGGCGATCGTTTATGGTGCAAATTCACTTAATAATCTGATAAATAGCTTATTAGAACAATGGCAATGGTTAGAGTGGCTGACGTGGTTACTATGGCCAATTTTCGTAATTATAGCCCTAGCTATCGTTTTCTTTTGTTTTTCTATCATAGCTAACCTCGTTGGCGCTCCATTTAACGGTTTTCTTGCTGCTGCGGTAGAAAGAACGATAACGAGTCAAGAGTTACAGCCTGAAAATGAACAAGAATTGTTAGAAGTAATCATTATTTCGATTAAGTCTGAGTTTCAAAAATTACTGTATTTTGCTATTCGAGCCATACCGTTATTGGTTTTATTCATTATTCCCATGGTACATGTAGCCGCACCATTAATTTGGTTCCTGTTTACCGCCTGGATGTTAACGCTGGAATACGGTGATTATCCTATGGGAAATCACGATATACTATTTAAACAACAACGTGAAAAATTCTCTAAAAATCGACAACTTGCCTTTGGTTTTGGTTCAGGTGTCATGTTATTAACCATGATTCCTGTTGTTAATTTTTTGGCTATGCCTGTCGCTGTCGCTGGCGCGACGAGAATGTTTATTGAACATTCAGGACTGAAAACAGAAGGAACCTCTAATTAAATCATGAATCGACATCTTGCGATTAAAACTAGCTGTTCCTGCGTCGCCTACATGGATGTAGCTGAGGAGCGTGAGCAAGGATGCGGAAGCTTTGTAAAACTTAGCAATAGCCCGCTATTACTCGCGTTTTACGTCTTGAACCAGGCTATTTTAACCTGCAATCTGTTTGACCAGACTTAAGCAGATGTTCATTAATAATCAAATCAGAATTGCTTCAATTGAAACTTTCTGATATAGATGCACGCTGATTTTTTTAGAGGTAGGAGACTTGTACATGGCTGCCAAGAAAAAAACGACTAAAAAGAAAGTAACGAAGAAGAAAGTTGTTACAAAAAAAGCACCTTCGAAAAAGAAAAAGGTAGCTAAGAAGAAAATCGTGCCTAAAAAAGTGACGGAAAAGAAGGTAACGAAAAAACCGACAACTAAAAAGAAAGCTGCCAAGAAAGCAGCAAGCAAAAAAACGGCTGTAAAAAAGAAGAAGACAGGAATGACCAAAAAAGTAACTGATATTAAAACTAAAGTATCTACAGCTAAAACAAGTAAAAAAGCAAAGCCCACACCTTACAAGCAAAAGAAAGGTGAAGAATTTATGGGTAAGAAACAAACAGAACATTTTCGTATGTTACTTAATGCATGGAAGGATGAATTATTAGCGGGAGTTGATCGTACTGTGCATCATATGCAAGACGAAGCAGCTAACTTCCCTGATCCTAATGATAGAGCAACACAGGAAGAAGAATTTTCTCTAGAACTTCGTACACGCGATAGAGAAAGAAAACTGATTCGAAAAATTGATGAAGCTATCTTATCTTTAGATAGTGGAGATTATGGTTATTGTGAAGTGTGCGGCATTGAAATTAGCATCGGACGTTTAGAAGCAAGACCAACAGCTACACAATGCATTGACTGTAAAACCTTAGACGAGATTAAAGAACGTCAACTGGGCTAACATTTAATTACTAATATTAGTTCAAACTATCGCGGCCGCTTTGCTCCTACGCCAAGCGGCCCACTTCATTTCGGTTCCATCATTGCTGCTCTAGGAAGTTACATACAATCACATCAGAACCATGGAAAATGGTTAGTTCGGATTGATGATATAGATCAATCCCGTGCTGTTGCCGGCGCAAATAAAATCATACTAGAACAGCTAGAATCTCTTGGTCTATTTTGGGATGAGTCAGTTGTCTATCAAAGTCAGAGACTTGATTTATATCAAGCTGCACTCGATGAGCTACAGCAAAACGAATATACATTTCCCTGCGCGTGCAGTCGTAAAGATTTATCAGATAAGCCTTATCCGGGAACTTGCCGAAACGGTATTACATCAGGAAACAAAGCGCGTTCTATTAGATTAAAAACCAATAATAACGAAGTTGGTATAAATGATTTCTTACAAGGATTTTATAAACAATGTCTACAATCTGAGATTGGTGATTTTATAATCAAACGTGCTGACGGTTATTTTGCTTATCATCTTGCTGTCGTCGTTGATGATGCGGAACAAAATATAACGGACATAGTACGCGGTATTGATTTACTAGATTCAACGCCTAGACAAGTTTATTTACAAAATAAACTAAACTTACTTACGCCCTCATACCTACACTTGCCTATTGCAGTGGATAAAAACGGTAAAAAAATTAGTAAGGCTGATAAAGCAGAGTCTATAACAACAAACAAACCCAATGAGATTTTATTTAAAGCACTTAACTTTCTTGGCCAAAAGCCCGATGAAAAATTAAAAACTTATAATGTTGAAACTATCCTCGATTGGTCTATTAAAAACTGGGATGCAAATTCTCTACCTAAAGAAAAAGAAATTATAATCAATCCGAATTAAAATATTAATTATATTTGTTATAACATTTCTTACGTTCTAAAAATGCTTTTCTGGCAATAGCCAGATCTTCAACGAACCATTCTAGTTCGCCCATTAACAGAGCTTGTGGCCCATCAACTAAAGCTGTTTCAGGGTCAGGATGAAAATCAGCAAGTACCATGTTTGCTCCGGCTATAACGCCTTGTGTTGCCGCATGCATCACATCAAGCATACCGTCAGGCCCTCTTTCTCTTGAACCTACCGAATGAGAGGGATCAATGCATACCGGCATATGCGTTAATCGTTTAACCACTGGCACATGTGCGAAATCGACTAAATTTCGATGCGGATCTCCCATATTCGTTTTCATTCCGCGCAAACAAAATACAACGTTATGGTTTCCTTCGCTAGCAAGGTACTCCGCTGCATTAAGTGATTCTTCTAAAGTAATACCAAAGCCACGCTTAATTAATACCGGAAATAATCGTTGCCGCCCTACTGCTTTTAATAATTCAAAATTTTGAGTATTACGTGTGCCTATCTGCAACATGACGCCGGTAGGATTTCCGGCTTTTTCAAGTGCATAACTAATTTCTTCTATATGCACATCATGAGTAATTTCCATAGAGATAACTTTAATATCACTTGGATTCGCCTATTAAGTGCAATGTAAATTATGCAGCGAGTAAGTCAACACGCTGCCCCAAAAATAATTCATTCGGCGAACGACATCCG
>LWDU01042022.1_pt1 | contig 47324 bp, 41 predicted proteins | sample 727161 | NCBI WGS metagenome assembly LWDU01 (sample SAMN04566230, study PRJNA314399) | hydrothermal vent metagenome | isolation source: deep sea hydrothermal plume seawater | place: Mexico: Gulf of California, Guaymas Basin | collected 2004-07-11
CGTTCAACGGCGCGTTATAGGCACGTTTGGTTAAAAATAACACCATCACACAATGCAGGGCGAAATAATGTCGTCATGCAAAGGTCTCTTATTTTTAAATAAATATCATACCTGCCCTTCTTGTTTTAACTTGACAGCGAATCCAACAACACTTAGAAAGTACTTACCATTCATTATTTCGAACACTTATTTTGACCGATATCTCGTTAGGGTTTCTTTTTAGCCTTTTAGCAATACTCATTCTGTTATCTGCTTTCTTCTCAGGCTCTGAAACAGCCCTGATGCGTCTGAACAGATACCGTTTAATTCACCTCGTTAAAAACAACCACCTTGGCGCTAAATTAGCCTATAAACTACTTCAAAAGCCTGACCGGCTGATTGGCCTTATTTTACTGGGCAATAACTTCATCAATATTTTTGCCTCCTCAATCGCCACTATTATTGCTCTTCGCCTGTACGGTGAAGCCGGTATAGCCATCGCCGCCGGACTATTAACATTCATCATTCTTATTTTTTCCGAAGTTGCCCCAAAAACTTGGGCCGCTAGCCACCCTGAACGCTTAGCTTTTTTCGCCTCGGTCATTTACACACCCTTATTAAAACTTCTATACCCTCTCGTCTGGGTCATTAACACCTTATCCAACCTGCTACTTAAATTATTTGGAATTGATGCCAAGCAACATGCTGACACAACAATACAGCACGAAGAATTACGTACCGTTGTAACAGAAGCTGGAACGCTTATACCTGATGAACATAAAGAAATGTTATTGGGCATTTTAGACTTACAACAAGCGACTGTTGAAGACATCATGACGCCAATAAATGAAATTCATGGAATCGACCTTGATGACGACATTGACGAGATAAAAAAACAAATTCTCAACTCACCTTATTCAAACCTACCCATTTTTACCACTAACGTCGACTCGATTCAGGGCCACCTTAGAAAAAAAGACATTTTTAGCGCGATCAACGATGAAGATTTTAGCTACGAAACCTTGCTTTCTAGCCAAGTCGAGCCCTACTTTATCCCTAACAACACCACGTTGTATAAACAGCTCATTCATTTTCAAAAAAATAAAAAACGCCTTGCAATCATTGTTGACGAATACGGCAACATCCAAGGGCTTATTACCCTACAAGACGTTCTTGAAGAAGTCATTGGCGAGTTCACCACCGATCCATCTGACAGCTCACCTAACATTCAAAAGAATCCTGACGGTGCTGTTCTGATCAGTGGAAACATAAATATAAGAGAACTCAACCGCACACTAAAATGGGACTTGCCAAGCGATAGCGCTAAAACGCTAAATGGCCTCATCCTCGAGTACCTCGAGTCTATCCCAGAACAAGGTACTAGCCTTAAATTGTACGGCCACCCTATCGAAATAGTGCAAATGGAAGACAATACTGTAAAACTCGTTAAAATTTAATTAAACAAATCACACGAAAAAACAACACAATAATTTATGTCATCTATACTTGGGCAATAAGGAACATTACCTATGGCAAAATTAACTCTTTTTTTTCAACAATAGGCCCATTGAAGTTTTTCATCTGGAGCAAGAAATTTCTACGATTGGTCGAGATGATGCTAACACCTTCGTTATTGATAGCCTTGCTGTTGCGCCAAGCCACATAAAGGTATCGTGCATATCAAACGAACACTATATCGAAAGCACATCTGAACAGTTTCCAACGCGTATAAACGATAAACAAATCAACAGACAAAACCTTAAACAAGGAGATAGAGTCCAGATTGGCAAACACACCCTCGTTTATGGCGATGCCAACGATTCCACATTCTTCGACGCCGTTAATATTGACAATAAACGCAACGCCGATGAGGCTAGCAACAACACCTCTCAGCAACAATTAACCGGCAATTTACAAGTGATGAACGGCTCTGATATAGGCATCGTCATCACATTAAACAATGCAGTAACCGAACTGGGTGTTGCTAATACTGTGTCCGCCATTATCGCTAAAAGACATAATGGTTATTTTATTTCACGCCTTGATGATGACATCAATATCAGCATTAATGGCGATCCTATTTCTGGTGAAACACAATTAGCTGAGAATATGAAAATCAGCATTGAAAACAAAAACTATTTATTTTTTCTTGAATAAGGCCACGATATGAGTATTTCAAACGACGAAAAAAGGCGTTTCGAGCGAATTTTTCACGATGCTGTTACACACTTACTTCCCGCCGATGGAGCAGCTATACAGTGTAATTTACTGGACATATCGCTCAATGGCTGTCTCATTTCTGGCAACGAAAATACGGCAAACTGTCAGGTCGGTAATATGCTGAATATAGACATTATATTAGGCGAAGCCGTTTCAATCGAAGCATTAGCTCGTATCGTATTTATTGGCGACGACAAACAAATAGGCTTCCAGTTTGATGAAATCGACATCGACAGTATTACAGCGCTTAGGCGACTAGTTGAGCTCAATATGGGCGACACCACATTATTAGAAAGAAACCTTTTATCTCTCAGTACATTAAGCTCTACAAACAGCGCCCTTTAAAAATACTTTAGCGCGTCACGCAACACGCTAACCGGGAAAATTTCCAAGCCTTCAATGCCGCCTTTTGGAATATTGCCTTTTGGCGCTAGCGCATATTTAAAGCCATGTTTTGCAGCCTCGCGCAGCCTCTCTTCACCATTGGGCACCGGCCTAACTTCGCCCGACAGACCCAACTCGCCAAAAACAACCCAATCTTTAGGAATATTTTTAGCTTTAAAACTCGATAATAACGCCGCCACAACGGCTAAATCGCCACCGGTTTCCATGACTCTTAAACCGCCAACAATGTTCACAAAAACGTCCTGATCTATCAACGAACACTGTCCATGTCGATGCAAGATTGCGAGCAACATAGCCAAACGATTTTGGTCCATGCCAACAGTGACACGTTTAGGGTGGCCCTGACGGCTATCGTCAACCAATGCCTGCACTTCAACTAACAATGGCCTTGACCCTTCACGCGTCACCATCACGACGCTGCCTGGCACTTCTTGTTCATGTCGTGAGAGAAAAATAGCCGATGGGTTAGTTATCTCACGCAGGCCTTTTTCAGTCATAGCGAACACACCCAATTCATTCACCGCGCCAAAACGATTTTTGATTGCGCGAATCACTCGAAAACGACTTCCCGAATCACCTTCAAAATACAACACCGAATCGACCATATGTTCCAGTACACGAGGCCCGGCTATCGCCCCCTCTTTTGTCACATGCCCTACTAAGAAAATAGTGGTGTTAGTGCGTTTAGCGAAACGCACCAATCGTGCGGCACATTCTCTTACTTGCCCAACAGAACCCGGCGCAGATTGCAGCTCATCACTAAAAACGGTTTGAATTGAATCGATCACCAGCACATCTGCTGACATTTTTTCTGCCGTTGCCAAAATCGTTTCAAGTGCGATTTCACATAAAATATTTACCTTATCTACTGACAACTGTAAACGGCTAGCACGCATGCTCACTTGTTGCGCTGACTCCTCGCCACTTACATATAACGTGGTAACACGCTGACTTAAACTGGCCAACGACTGCAATAACAGCGTCGATTTGCCAATACCAGGGTCGCCGCCAATTAGTATCGCCGATCCGGGCACGATGCCGCCTCCCAGCACACGATCCAACTCATCCAAACCGCTTTTAATGCGCTCAACCTTTCCTGCTTTCACGGCAGAAAGGACTTGTACTTCAGCCGAGTTATTTTGGTCCGCATAACCACTAAAGCGGTTGGCCTTTGAGGAGCTCGACATCCTTGTTTCGTCTAAGGTATTCCAGCCACCGCAATCCTGACATTGACCCGCCCATTTTGACGCGCTAGCGCCACATTCACGGCAGCTGTACAACGTTTTTGCTTTACTCGCCATCCATTGCACCTTTAATTACTCGATGTACTCTATCTGTAATACCACACATCAATTCATACGAAATGGTGCCACTTTTTTCAGCGATGCCCTCAATGGCTAAATCATTACCCCATAAGGTAACCATGTCACCCACCTTAATCTGCCGATATTCACTGACATCAACATTAAGCGAGTCCATAGAAACACGTCCAACTAACGGCGCCTTTTGATTGCCAATTAACACCGGTGTGCCTACCGTTGCATGCCGTGGGAAACCATCGCCATAGCCAACACCAATGGTCGCAATTAAACACGTTCTATCGGCAAGCCAAGTGCCACCATACCCCACACGCGCACCTTTCTTTACTGTTCTCAACCCAATCACAGTACTTTTAAACGTCATCACGGGCTTGAGCTTATCCTCACTCGCAGACCTATTACAAAAAGGAGCACCGCCATACAACATAATGCCCGGCCTTACCCAATGACGTTGAGCGTGTTGCCAACCCAACAGTCCAGACGAGTTGCAAATACTTTGCTCACCGGTCAACCCATTAATGCTTTCATCAAACAAGGCTATTTGTTCTTCGGTAGCGGTTGAACTCATATCATCTGCACAAGCCAAATGCGTCATTAATTTAACGGGCAAACGAACCTTTCCAGACAATTCCAACGCATAACATATTCGCACCACTGATGAAGGTTCAACACCCAAACGATTCATGCCGGTATTTATTTTCAACCAGGCAGATATTGGCCGTTGAATACGGGCCGAATTCAATAGCTCTATTTGATGCTCACTGTGTATAACCGCATCCAAATCATAGGATACAAATTGAGGAATTTCATCAACCTTAGCAAAGCCCGTAAGCACTAAAATCGTTTTTTTAACACCCGCTTGCCTTAATGTAATTGCTTCATCTAATCGCGCAACCGCAAAACCATCAACGTCAGACAAACCCGTTGCAACACGCATCATCCCATGCCCATAAGCGTCGGCTTTAATAACCGCCATTATTTTGGAATTAGGCGCTGAGCTTCGCACGATGCCAGCGTTATGCTTCAGTGCATCCAAGTCGATTATGACATGCGTATCACTGGCCACAATTAGTTTCTATAACAGTTAAGCGTAAAAAAATGCATTCGAAGTAAAGTGGTTAATAATCATCATCCATATAAGAGTCATTAGCGAAATTTTCAAATCGTGTGTATTGTCCTAAGAAGGTTAAACGACACGTTCCAATAGGCCCATTACGCTGCTTGCCGATAATAATTTCAGCCACACCTTTTGCCTCAGTTTCTTCGTTGTACACTTCATCTCGATAAATGAAGATAATAACGTCGGCATCTTGCTCAATACTGCCAGACTCACGTAAATCAGACATTACTGGGCGTTTATTAGGGCGCTGTTCAAGGTTCCGATTAAGCTGCGATAAGGCAACAACTGGCACATTAAGTTCTTTAGCCAGAGCTTTTAAAGAACGTGAAATATCAGAAATTTCCGCTACACGACTTTCATTTTTAGACGGTGACTGCATCAGTTGCAAGTAATCCAATACGATTAACCCTAATTGGCCGTGGTCTTTCATTAAACGCCTTGATCTCGCACGAATCTCTATGGGACTTAGCGCAGCGGTATCATCAATAAATATTTTAGCCTCTGCCAATAAGTTAATCGATGACTGCATACGCGGCCATTCATCATCATCTAACTGACCCGTTCTAACTTTGTGCTGATCGATGCGCCCCAAAGAAGACATCATCCTCATCGCCAACGAATCACCCGGCATTTCCATACTAAACACAGCCACAGGTAAGCCCGTTTGAATGCCCACATTTTCTACTAGGTTCATCGCAAAACTGGTTTTACCCATAGACGGCCTACCCGCCACGATAATTAAATCAGACGGCTGCAGGCCCGATGTCATTTCATCTAAATCAGTAAAGCCGGTACTCGCACCTGTCAGCGAATTTTTGCTTTCATGTAACTCAGTAATCTTATCAACAGCAACGCTTAACAAATCTTTGATTGATTCGAAGCCTTTCTGCCCTTTCGCGCCTTGTTCGGCTATTTTAAATACTTTACTCTCTGCAGCATCCAGTAATTCATTAATATCACAGCCTTCTGTATCAAAGCCAGAATCAGAAATTTGATTGCCAATATGAATCAACTGACGGCGTACAGAACGTTGGCGTACAATCGTTGCATAACTAACAATGTTAGCCGCGCTCGGTGTGTCTTTAGCTAACGCACCTAAATAAGCCAAGCCGCCGACACTTTCAAGCTCACCCATTTGCCCCAACACTTCTGAAATGGTCACCACATCAAACGGCTCATCTTTTTGTGATAAATTGGCAATTGACTCGAAAATTAACCGGTGATCTTTGCGGTAAAAGTCTTCTGCAGCAACTTTATCAGCGACTGTATCCCAGCACTCATTATCCAGCATAAGCCCGCCTAAAACGGACTGCTCAGCCTGTAACGAATGCGGGGGGACACGAAGAAACTCCGTTTCATCGGACATGTCGTAATCAAAAGGAGGTTCTGCTGCCATAGGGTATTTATTTAAAAATTTACTGGTTCTTGATTGTACAGTATGGAGAATTTTCATCGCAAAAAAAAGCCGGTGTCAAATGACACCGGCTTATAACTAATATGCTAAACCTTTATTCAGCAACAATCGCCAGTTTAAGCGATGCCACAACGTCTGTATGCAAATGAATAGCAACTTCAAATTCGCCTGTATGTCTGAGTGAACCTTCAGGCATTTTAATTTCCTGCTTTTCAATTTCAACACCTTCATCCGCGCATGCTTTGATGATGTCTGGCAAACCAACTGAGCCAAACAATTTGCCTTCTTCACCCGCTTGATGAGTAATACTTAGGCTTAATTTCTCAATCGCTTCTGCCCTAGTTTGCGCTAGCGCTAAGCGCTCCGCTGCAGCTTTTTCAAGATCTGCTCTACGCGACTCAAATTCTGCAATACGGTCAGCCGTTGCAAGAACCGCTTTTCCACCCGGTATTAAAAAGTTACGTCCGTAACCTGGTTTAACTGAAACTTGGTCGCCCAAATTGCCTAAGTTTGCTACTTTTTCAAGAAGAATAATGTTCATCTTTACTGAATCCTATATATTTAAAATTTAACCCAACGCTAGGTTTTAGTTAAAAACCGTTGACGCCAATCCATCCAAACATCCGATAAGCCAATTAACACTAATGGCAACATCAAATGTGGTACAAAAAATACTGCACTATAAAAACCAAACAGTAAAAATTTACTTCCACCCTTGTTTTTTAATACTACATGAACAACCGATACACCTACTATAAAAAACAACAGTAGCACTTGTATATCCATGTTCCATAACAACTCTGAAAACGCACCACCTAACAAAAAAGCGAACGCTGTCAGTATTACAAAAACCACCCCGTCACGGGGCAATAAACGAATGTGTCTAAACTCATCATCAAAACCACCGGTGTTATACAGCAAACCTTGCCACCAACGCCCTAACAACAAACTCATTAACAAGCTAATCAGTGTTCCGGTTACCACTATGCCGGTTATGTACTGTGACCAAAAAGCCAAGCCTTCATGCAACTCATCTTGAGTTATAGGCAAGCTGTCTTGTTCGCCCAACGTCGCTATAACGTCTTGTATACCCACTGCCCATAATTGCGCAGGGTTATCAACAGACACATAAACAGCTGTAACCGCTAACATGCCCAGAACCACTAAAAACTCTAATGCCTTATTTAACTGCCCTGTTTCACGCAACACTAACGACACTAAAAAAGCGGGCAACCACATAATAAATAAATAGCTGAAAGAAACTAATGGCGTTCCCACCAACATATATCCCAATAACGCTGTGGCAACTGTTGAGCCTATTAAAACTCTCAGTCCTTCTGCCAAGCCATTTCTCAATGTAACTAAACAGACTGCAGCGACGCTAACTATAACCAATGGCGGCATTAACATCGACAAAATCGCTATGCTTGCCACAACAATCGTGGCCTGACGCCCACCTTGCATAATAAATGACGCTAATGCTTTCATATGCCGGCCCAACTACGCGATTTCTCGCGACAAAAAACGCTTAACGTTCGTGCGCGTCGCAATATGGAATTAACGAAAGAAAACGCGCTCTTTTAATTGCGGCTGTTAACTGACGTTGGTATCTCGCTTTCACACCAGTTACACGAGCAGGCATAATTTTACCTGTTTCTGTCATATATTCTTTTAATGTATCTAAATCTTTGTAATCAATTCCTTTTACGTTTTCTGCTGTAAATTTGCAGTAACGTGGACGTCTAAAACCTTTATCAAATGCCATGTCTATTCCTTATTCTTTGTAAGTTGAACGAGCTTATTCTTCTGTTGCTTTTTCAGCAGCAGGTTTAGGCTCTTCTGTCTTTTCAGCTTTAACGTCTGCAACAGGAGATGGTTTTACATAAGCCTTCTTAGGCGTTTCTTTTTCGTTCGATTTCGCTAACGGTGTTGTGTCGGTACTCGCTTCATCACGACGCATAATCATGTTTCTGATAACTGCATCATTAAATTTGAATGCTTTTTCTAATTCATCAAGCGCATCTAAGCCACATTCGATGTTCATCAAAGTGTAGTGTGCTTTATGGATTTTATTGATTGGATAGGCAAGCTGTCTTCTGCCCCAGTCTTCTACTCGGTGAACAGTGCCTGCGCCTTCAGTGATTAATGCGCTATAACGCTCAATCATGGCAGGAACTTGTGCGCTTTGGTCTGGATGAACCAAAAATACAACTTCGTAATGTCTCATTTTATTTCCTTTTGGATTAAAGCCTCCCTGATTAGTCAGGTAAAGCAAGGATTGTAACGCTTCTAGCTACTACAATTTCGAACGCGCGATTCTACAGAGTAAAATAGTTTAAAGCAAGTTAAGCCTTCTCAGCATTCTCTTTTTTCAGAGCTGCAATTAAGTCGTTGTAAAACACTTTAAAGGCATTGTCATCCGTAATCATTTCTTTAGGGATAATCAGCGCTGCCGCTTCACCTAAATACAGATACACATGGTGCCTTGATTTTTCTAGTTTTAATATTTTTTTCCACTTAATTAGTTTTTCACCCGACTCTGTGGATTCCATTAAACCTAACTTAGTCACCTTTAATGTGTAATCGCCGATGGCTTCATTCACCGTTTCTTGAGATATTTCTTCTTCAATATGCTCATGAAGCTTCTTCCTCATGTAGGCTGGCACACCCAAGGACCAAACAAACGCGCCCGTTAAAATATACATACCCATTTCGGTATCTTTGGACGTCAACACCACGTACAGGGCGAACATAACAACCAGCCCTGGCCATATGACTCGGTGTCGCGTAATACTTTTACCGTAACCGCCGTTCATTTTGGCGTGGTATTCATTAAATTCAACTAAATCAACTTTGCGTAATCTATAGCTTATTTCTGACATGTAACTTTCCAATTATTGTTATATTCGGGAACGATTGATATTGCGCGAGCAGGATTATGGAGCGATATTTTGTCTAACAACTTCGTACAAAATTATACCCGTTGCAACGGACACATTTAAACTTTCTACCTGTTCCGCCATGGGGATTTTAACCAACTGGTCACACTGCTGCTGAGTTAATTGTCTTAAACCTTTGCCTTCCGCACCCATCACAATCGCGACAGAGCCGGTTAACGCTGCATTAAACACGTCCAGCTCTGCTTCACCTGCCGCACCGCTTAGCCAAACGCCTTCGGTTTTTAGCCACTTAAGTGTTCGAACCAAGTTGGTAACCCGATAAACAGGTAGCACTTCTGCTGCACCACTGGCCACTTTGCAGACAGTTGCATTTAAACGGCAGGCATTATCTTTTGGCACAATCACGCCTTGTACACCGGCTGCCAATGCTGTCCTTAAACAAGCACCTAAATTATGCGGGTCAGTCACTTGGTCAAGCACTAAATAAAAGGCATTACCTTCTCGCTCTTTAACTGCTCTTTTCAGCGCGTCTTCCGTATGCTCTTGCGGTAACTTCACCGTTAATAAAACACCCTGATGATTGCCGTCATGTGACAGTTTATCCAATGTTTTCTTGTCCACGTATTCAATACGAGCACCAATGGATTCCACGCCTTCTTTAATCGATTTATATTTTGCATCGTGGCGCTGACGATCCAACCACACATTAATAATCCTATCTGGGCTTCCTTTAAGCACGGCTTGCACGGCATGAATGCCATAAATTGTTTGCATGTCAGCCATTTAGCGTCGTTTCCTTTTAAATCGCTTACTGGCAACTTTCTTCTTTTGTTCCGCACCCACTAACGCCAAATCAATTTTCTTATCGTCCAAATTCACCTTAACCACTTGCACCTTTAAGCTATCACCCAGCCTAAACGACTTGTTAGTGCGCTCGCCTAGCAAACGGTGTTTACTGGCATCAAAGTGGTAATAATCATCACCCAATGCGGTCACATGAATTAAGCCGTCTATAAACACGTTATCCAACTCTACAAACAAGCCGAACGAGGTTACTGCAGACACAACGCCGGTAAATTCCTGTCCAACCTTATCAACCATAAACTCACACTTTAACCAGCTCTCTACATCACGTGTCGCTTCATCCGCCCGACGACTGCAATGTGAGCAATGCTCGCCAAACAAAGTCATGTCATTGTCAGAATAAGTAAAGCTTGCTGGTTTCTGGTTACGAATGACATGCTTAATTGCTCGGTGCGTTAATAAGTCAGGGTAACGACGAATTGGCGAGGTAAAGTGAGCATACAGCTCTAGCGACAAACCAAAGTGCCCTTGTTGTTCGGGGCTGTACATTGCTTGCGACATAGAGCGTAGCATCACGGTTTCAATTAAATGTGAATCTGCTCGACCCTGAATACTTGCGATCAATTGTTTGTAATGATGCGGTGTAGGTGCTTCACCACCATCTAAACTAAGACCCAGCTCCGACAAGAACCCTCTTAGTTTTAACAAGCGATCCACACTTGGGCCATCGTGAATGCGTAACAAATTCGGCATCTTGTGTTTCGCTAAGAAGCCAGCTGTCGATGCATTTGCGGCAATCATAAACACTTCAATCAAGCGATGAGCATCGTGCCGAACAACCGGTTCAATAGCTTTTATTTTGCGTTTTCCATCAAAAACAAACCGCGTTTCTGAACTATCAAACTCCAGTGCACCACGAGCATCAGCGGCAACTTTCATCACCTCGTACAAGCCTTTCAACGCCATTAAGTGCGGCAATACTTTTTTATGTTTTTTTGTCAGCTCCGGCGCTGTTTCATCAAACATAGCCCCCACTTCATCGTAGGTTAAACGCGCATGCGAATGCATAACCGCCTGATAAAATTTAGCCCCTGTCACTTCACCTTGTTCATCTAAACGCATTTCACACACCATGCACAAGCGATCAACCAAGGGGTTCAAACTACATAAACCATTCGACAACACTTCCGGCAACATCGGAATAACCTTTTCCGGAAAATACACTGATGTGGCGCGTTCATACGCCTCTTTATCTATTTCACTACCCGGCGTTACATAATGCGCGACATCGGCAATTGCCACGCAAAGTTTCCAACCCGACGTCATTTTCTTGCAGTACACTGCGTCATCAAAATCTCGTGCATCTGCGCCATCTATGGTCACAAACGGTAACTTACGAATGTCTTTCCTATCAGCTAGCTCCAGATCAGCCTCAGTAACACCTGAAGCAAACCCTTGCGCCTCATCAAGAACCCCTTGAGACCAAATATTTGGCAAATCATATGACCGAATAGCCATGTCAATTTCCATACCTGGCGCCATGTGGTCGCCCATCACCTCAACTACTTTAGCTATAGCTTGCGTACGTGACGTTGGGTAACGTGTCATCTGCGCCATAACAATCTGGCCATCTTTTGCGGCTAGCGTAGAATCTGCTGGAATAAAAATATGCTGAAAAATACGCTTGTTCTCAGCTTCAACATGGTAAACACCCATTACATCGAAAAAGCGCCCGACGACCGTTTTAACTTTACGGTCCAGTACTTCTACTATTCGCGCTTCAATTTTACCCTGACGATTAAGTTTTCCACGACTCGCCACCACGCGATCTCCATTCATTAGAGCGCGCATTTCATGTGGCGGGATAAACATATCATCTCCACCGGCATCGCGTTTCAAGAAGCCGAAGCCGTCAGCATGGCCAATCACCATGCCAGCTTCTAAATCACTTTGTTGAACTAAGCAATACTGTTCCTTGCGATTAAACAATAATTCGCCCGATTTAAGCATCGCCGATAAATGGCGTGACAATGATTTCTTTTCCCGCTTAGACTGAACAGCCAAACCTTCTGCAATATTAATCCAACCCTGCGGACGTTTTTGCTGCGCAAGGTATTTCAACAACTGAGTTTTAGTCACGAACTCATCGTCTAAATGTAACGTTTCAGGTTCTGAGGATTTGGATGATTTTTTCTTTTTGGACACGGCGTAGGAAGCTCAATAGAGTGATGTCGACAAGCCTAATGCCCACACCCTTTGTTTGCAAGGCAAACATGCTCTCACACGCTAATCTAAAAACAAATCTTTCAACAGCGGTTTCGTTGCATCAATAGCACCAAAAGACCCTGCTGCTTGAGCCATAACAGCGGCCACGCTGTCTTCATCTCTAATATTTAGCTTGATGGCAAGCGTTTTACCGCCAGCTTCTTCTACAGCTTTAGCCACAGTATGAATCGTACCTGGGAACGTTGGGCGTGGCTGATCGACTTCGCAGCACTAACGATATTGGCGCCCGCACACAAGGCTATTGCTTCTCCGACACCCCTGCTTGCACCCGATATAAAAATCGTTTTACTTTTTAAGGCTAGACCTATTGTTCCCTAATTAAACCCAATTATTTAAATTGGGTTATTGATTAAACTTCGACGAACGCCGTTCACAAAATGACGTTACCCCTTCCGTAAAATCTTTTTTAAGCATGCTTGTGTAAAAATTCTCAGCTTCTTCATCCAGCCTATCTTTTAGGCTAACGTCATAAGTATTGTTTAGCAATTGCTTCGTTCGAGCTAACACATCACCCGGCCCATCACACAGCTCTTGTGCAAGATCAGCTGTTTTAGCTTGCAATAATTTAGTCTCGACGACTCGATTAACCATACCCCAATTTTCAGCTTGCTCTGCAGAAAACCGTTGCCCTGTCAGGGCCAACTCCATCGCTCTTTTTTGGCCCACAGCGCGTGGTAAAAAATACGTCATGCCGCCATCAGGCGTTGTACCAATTTTACAATAAGCAACAGATAGAACTGCATTCTCTGCAGCTACCACCACATCGCAGGCTAACATTAAACTTAAACCAAACCCAGCAACAGCACCTTGAACACTCGCTATGACAGGCTTTTTCATTGTCGTGATATTTAAAATTGCTTCGTGTAACACGCCGAACATATCATCAGGCAATGCAGATTCACCTTCTATTGCATAAGCATCAACAAGAGACTTGAAGAAATCAATATCGCCTCCCGCCATAAAATGATCACCCGCACCACAGATAACAACGCAGCGAATCTGGTCATCGTTTTTTAACTCTTCAGTGCAACGCTTAAGTTCTGCAGGCATATCAAGGCCCAACACATTCAGTTTCTCAGGGCGATTTAAAATAAGGCGTGCAACAGAACCCTCTTTCTCGATTAATACAGATGACATCAGCTTCCCTTTGGAAATTACGTGTATTCTCATAGTGCCCGTATTTTGTTTTTTTGCAACAAAAACTTGCGGAATGGCTAGATTAGGCGTTAAATCGCTTGGAATTGATTACAAAATCAATAATTAGGAGAACATCAATGGAATTGTCACGTTCTAATCTTTTAGCTGTATCACTCGCTTCATCTCTTTCGCTCATCTCTACACTGTCTTATTCAGCCGCTTTTGGTATTGCTGAACAAAGCGCTTTAGGTATAGGTAATGCCTTTACAGGTGGCGCAGCGTCAGCAGAAGATGCCTCCACCATTTGGTAGAACCCACTCGCATTAAAGGCAATCAGGTAGTTCAGGGCGTCCACCTTATTGCACCTTCTTTTGATTTTGATGATGAAGGAAGTACAACCGGACTAGGCGCACCTATCGCTGCCGATACATCAGAAGATGGCGGTCGCTTTGCCATTGTTCCTAATTTATATTATGTCCACAGCTTAAGTGATGACCTTAAGGTTGGTGTTGGTATTAACGCACCTTTTGGTTTAGCCACAAAATTTGGTGCCGACTGGATTGGCAAATACCAAACAATTGAGTCTGAAATCGTAACTGTAAATATCAACCCATCGATTGCTTGGAAGGCCACACCTGACCTTTCTTTAGGTTTTGGTATTAGCATCCAATACATTGAAGCTACTCTAAATAACAAAATTGATTTTACGACCGTATGTCGTTCCTTAAATGGCGGCGCTGGTCCAACTCCATTTTGCGGCGCTGTGCCAGGATCCAGTACTAACGATGGCTTTGCTCAATTAGAAGCTGATGATATTTCCTACGGTTTTAATCTTGGTGCCTTATATCAAATATCAGAAAAAACACGTATTGGCTTATCTTATCGCTCTGAAATAAAACATGACCTAGAAGGCGATGCAGATTTCACTATCCCAGCAACTGTTTCTAGTGATGTAGTAGTTGGTGCAGGCATATCTGTAGCTTTCGCCGATACACATATAGATGCCCAACCAGACTTGCCAGCCAGTGCTTCACTGAGCATCCATCACCAGTGGAACGACAACGTTGCCGTCATAGCAGATGCAACATGGGTAGGCCGGAGTTCAGTACCAGAGGTCGTTATTATATTCGACAATCCTTCTAAAACCGATAGCATTGAAGAATTAAGATTAAAAGACAATATTCGCCTTTCAATCGGTGCTACTTATACCACTGATGGCCCTTGGACTTATAGAACAGGTCTTGCTTTTGACGAAGGTGCCGCACGAAACCAAACGTCTCGCTCAGCTAGGTTCCCAGATAACGACCGTTATTGGATAACATTTGGCGCGAGCTATAAATTAAATGACCACATGTCTATCGATACAGGTTACGCGCATATTTTTGTACCCGATACAAAAATTAATCGTCCTGGCGCCACAGGAGATACATTGATTGGCGAATACGAATCCTCAGCAGACATCCTAAGCGCACAACTTCGCTGGGATATGTAACAAACTATGCTTTACGTTTAAATAATTTAGCCCCTTTATTGGGGCTTTTTTATGTATGATTATTGAGCAACACCAACTTTTTATGTCTAATCGACAAAGGAGAGCATCATGGAGAGACCTTGGTTAAATAGTTACCCAACTGGCGTTAGCGCTGATATTGACGTTAACAAATATAATTCAGTTGTTGAGATATTCGAGAAAAGTGTCGAAGAGTTTGGTGACAAACCCTCATTTAGCAATTTTGGTAAAACTCTCAGTTATAACGAATTTGCTCAAGCTACTACAGCAGTCGCCGCTTACTTACAAAACAGCCTTGGGCTAAAAAAAGGTGATCGGGTAGCGATTATGATGCCAAACCTACTGCAAAACCCAATCTCTATATTTGGTGTTTTAAGGGCTGGACTAACCGTCGTTAATACAAACCCTTTATATACTGCTCGTGAGCTTCGCCACCAACTGAAAGACTCTGGTGCCAAGGCTATTATCGTTGTTGAAAACTTCGCCAGCACTGTACAGGAAGTTGTCGCTGATACTGAGGTTGAACACGTAATAGTGACAAAGATGGGGGACATGCTCGACTTTCCTAAATCACTGGTCATCAACTTGGTTGTTAAGTATCTTAAAAAAATGGTGCCTAACTATTCTATATCCAATGCCATTAGTTTTAAAACTGTACTATCTGAAGGTGCACAGCAAACATTAGCGCCCACCCCCCTCACTCACGATGATATCGCCTTTCTACAATACACAGGCGGTACAACCGGTGTCGCTAAAGGCGCAATGTTGACCCATAAAAACATGGTGGCCAATATGCTACAAGCATCTGAATGGATTAAAAATGATGTTGTTCATGGGCAAGAAATTGTCATTACCGCCCTGCCGCTGTATCACATCTTCTCGTTAACCGCTAACTGCCTCGTTTTTATGGAAGCCGGTGCGAAAAATATTTTAATTACCAACCCGCGTGATTTTGAGGGTTTTGTAAAAGAACTTAGCAGCATACCTTTTACTGCTATGACAGGTGTTAACACCTTATTCAATGCCTTAATTAATACCGAGGGATTTAATGACATTGATTTTTCTAATTTAAAAATTACCTTGGGCGGAGGCATGTCTGTGCAACCAGCCGTTGCTGCACAATGGAAACAAATAACGGGCTGTACGCTCGTTGAAGCCTTTGGTTTAACTGAAACTTCACCCGCTGCCTGCATTAACCCGCTTGATTTAAAAGAATACAACGGCAGCATTGGCCTACCTATTCCATCAACCTACTGCAAACTGATTGATGACGAAGGCAACGATATAGTCGGCGGAGATCCCGGTGAGTTATGTATTAAAGGCCCTCAGGTTATGCAAGGATATTGGAATTTACCAGATGAAACAGCCAACGTTTTCACCAAAGATGGTTGGTTGAAAACTGGCGATGTTGCCAAAATGGATGGTAATGGTTTCTTTTATATCGTTGACCGTATTAAGGACATGATTTTAGTCTCTGGCTTTAATGTTTACCCTAATGAAATTGAAAATGTCATCGTTGAACACGAAAGCGTGCTTGAATGCGGCGTTATTGGCGTCCCTGACGAGAAACGCGGTGAAGCCGTTAAGGCCTTTGTTGTTAAAAAAGACGATTCATTAACCGAAGAAATATTACTCGCTTACTGCAAAGAGAATCTTACGGGCTATAAAACACCGGATAAAATTGTCTTTATTCAAGAATTGCCAAAAACCAATGTGGGCAAGGTTTTAAGACGCGAACTTAGGTCCTTATAGCAACCTTTATTTGTTCCATATTGGAATTTTCTTCAACTTTAAGTTGACGTTAACGTAAAGTAGTAGCATATTACGTCATATGAGCGCCAATATAAAAGAATCGTTATATACAGCAACAGAATTAGCCACCTCGTTAGGCGTTACTTCGCGCACGCTTCGATTCTACGAAACTAAACACCTTATTCAGCCTAAACGCGTTGGCAATAGAAGAGTTTACAACTATAAAGATCGTGCGCGGATGCAGTTAATACTTCGTGGTAAGCGCATAGGCTTCCCCTTAGATGACATCAAAGAATTCTTAGACTTATACGACAGCGACGCCGACAGAACCCCGCAAATACAACTGCTGGTAAATAAGGTCGAAAACCGCATCAAGCAATTAACAGAACAACAGCAAGATATTGAAACAACGCTAGATGAATTACGAGAGATTCACTCTATCGCGTCCGAAACTCTCAAAAACAAACCTAAAATTAGATGGAGCTCCACATGAAGAACGTAGTAATTGCCGCTTATGCCCGATCCCCTCAAACTTTTGCACATAAAGGCGCTTTAGCCACTGTTAGACCGGATGATATGGTCGCTCAAGTTATCGCAGGGCTTGTTACCAAAACAGGTGTCGATACTAATACGATTGAAGACGTCATCATGGGTTGCGCGTTCCCTGAGGGCGAACAAGGCTTTAACATTGCGCGGCTAGCAAGCTTGATGGCAGGATTACCCCAATCTGTTGCGGGCGTAACAGTAAATCGTTTCTGCGGCTCATCCATGCAAGCGATACATATGGCGGCAGGTGCTATTCAAATGAATGCTGGTGATGCCTTCATTTGTGCAGGCGTTGAGTCCATGAGCCGTATACCAATGGGCGGCTACAACCCGATGCCAAGCCCAGAGTTATACAAATCACTTCCCGCGGCTTATATGAGCATGGGTGAAACAGCTGAAAACGTGGCCAAGCAATATAATTTAAGCCGTGAACAACAAGATGAGTTTTCCGTATTAAGCCAGCACAAAGCGGCGGCGGCTCAACAACAGGGACTTTTTAATGAAGAAATTATCACCATTAAAACTAAACGTGGCTCGGTTGAAACCGATGGCTGCATTCGCCCCGACACCAATGCCGAAGGTTTGGCTGGCTTAAAACCTGCTTTCTTAGCGGATGGTACTGTTACTGCCGCCAGTGCGTCGCCACTTACCGATGGCGCCTCCGCTATTCTTGTATGCAGCGAGGAATATGCAAAACAACAAGGTTTAACACCTCTTGCGCGCATTAAAAGTATTGCCGTTGCAGGGTGTGCTCCAGAGACTATGGGCTTGGGTCCAATCGTCGCAACACGGAAAGCGTTAGAGCGCGCTGCATTAACCATTGAAGATATCGATATTGTTGAAATCAACGAAGCCTTTGCGAGCCAATCAATCGCTTGCATTCAAGAACTGAATATTCCAATGGAAAAAGTTAATCTAGATGGCGGAGGTATAGCGCTTGGGCATCCACTGGGCGCAACCGGCGCCCGTATCACTGGCAAAGCAGCGGCACTGCTCGCACGTGAAAACAAACGCTACGCATTAGCTACGCAATGTATTGGTGGCGGTCAGGGCATCGCAACAATTTTGGAGTCTATTTAATGAAAATAGAAACCGTTGCCGTTATTGGTGCTGGTGTGATGGGCAGCGGCATTGCCGCACAAATCGCTAACGCCGGCAAGCAAGTATTATTATTAGACATTGTTCCTGATGGCGCTGAAAACAGAAATATCATTGCCGAGAGTTCTATTCAAAAATTATTAAAAGCTAAGCCAGCGGCATTGATGCACAAGCGCAATGCTAAAAACATAACCGCGGGGAATTTAGAAGATAACCTCAACAACCTAGCCGATGTAGATTGGATTATTGAGGTGATTATAGAACGACTAGATTTAAAACAAGATTTATATAAGAAAATCGAAGCCGTTCGAAAACCAGGTAGCATTGTATCGTCAAATACATCCACCCTGCCCTTGGCCGTTTTAACAGCCGGTATGCCTAACAGTTTTAGCGATGATTTTTTGATTACTCACTTCTTTAATCCACCGCGCTATATGCGGTTATTAGAAATCGTCACCGGGCCCCAAACTCAGCAACAAACCATTGATGCATTAAGCCACTTTTGCGACCACCAATTGGGCAAAGGCGTTGTTCACTGTAACGACACGCCCGGCTTTATTGCCAACCGTATTGGTGCCTATTGGATGCAAACCGCCATGCTTGATACCATGCGTTTGGGTTTAAGTGTAGATGAAGCGGATGCACTGAGTGGCAAGCCCATGGGGATACCGAAAACAGGTGTATTTGGTTTAATGGATCTTGTCGGTATCGACTTAATGCCGCATGTGCTCGACTCGATGGTTAACTCACTACCAAAAACCGATGCGTTTCACGAACAAGCCATTATCCCTGACGTGGTCACTAATATGATTGCCGATGGCTATACCGGTCGAAAAGGTAAAGGTGGCTTTTATCGCATTAACAAAACTGGCGGCAAGAAGGTTAAAGAGTCCATTAACCTTGATACCGGCGAATATGCAACCAGCGTTAAACCCAGCCTAGAATCTTTAAAACCGGGTATTGCAAAAAACTTGCAAAAATTCCTCAATTTTGACGACAAAGGCGGTGAATTCGCCTGGTCAGTTTTATCCAAAACACTCTGCTACTCTGCCGGCCTAATTCCTGAAATTGGAGACAATATCGAAGCCATTGACCGTTCTATGAAACTCGGCTACAACTGGGTTTATGGCCCCTTCGAACTGATTGATAAAATAGGTGTTGATTGGTTTATCAACAAACTTGAAGCAACACAGCAAAGCATCCCTCCTCTTTTAGCCGCCGCCAAAGGTAAAAGCTTCTATCGATTCCATGATGGCCAACGCCAGTGTTTGACTCTATCAGGCGATTACCAAACGTTAACGCGTGAAGACGGCATCTTATTACTATCAGATATCAAATTGCATCAACAACCCGTTAAGAAAAATGCATCCGCAAGCTTGTGGGATATTGGTGATGGCATTTTATGCCTGGAATTCCACAGCAAAATGAACGCCATTGACCCTGATATTCTTGCAATGATTTATACCGCCGTTGACATCATTCCCAATGATTACAACGCACTGGTTCTATATAACGAAGGCACCAATTATTCCGTCGGTGCCAACATCGGTTTAGCGCTATTCGCCGCTAATGTTGCCGCTTGGCCACAGATCGAGGGCATGGTGAAGTCCGGACAAGATACCTATAAATCACTTAAACATGCGCCCTTCCCCGTCGTGGGCGCACCTGCAGGTATGGCACTGGGCGGCGGTTGTGAAAGCCTGCTACATTGCGACGCCATACAAGCGCATGCTGAATCTTATATTGGGCTGGTTGAAGTAGGCGTAGGCCTAATTCCGGCGTGGGGAGGCAGTAAAGAAATACTGAGCCGCTGGATGACAAACCCTAAACGCCCCAAGGGCCCTATGCCTGCTATTAGCAAAGCATTTGAATTAATAAGTACGGCGACCGTATCAACCTCCGCGCAGGAAGCAAAAGGCCATTTATTCATGCTACCGGCCGATGGCATTAGCATGAATCGAGAGCGCTTATTATTTGATGCAAAAGCAAAAGCACTCACTCTGCTTGATGGCTATACACCGCCAGAACCACTCGAATTAACGTTGCCTGGCCAAACCGCTAGAACTGCACTTAATCTAGCTGTCACAAGCTTTGTGCAATCAGGCAAAGCAACCGCTTACGACGGCGTCATAGCTGACCAACTTGCGATGATATTAAGCGGAGGCGAAACAGACATTGATGAACTTCATGACGAAGATGACTTGCTGACGCTTGAACGAAAAGCCTTCATGGCACTTATAAAAAATGAAAAAACGCTCAACCGCGTTCAACACACACTAGAAACTGGAAAACCCTTAAGGAATTAAACATGGCAATTTTTAAAGCCCCTGTAGATGACACTAAATATCTTATTAACGAGTTTTTAGATACATCAGAACTAAACGGAAACCCCATGTTTGATGACATGACCCCTGACTTGACCGATGCTATATTTGAGGAAGCTGGCAACATAAGTGAGTCACTGTTATTCCCATTAAACAGATCAGGTGATGAACAAGGCTGCACTTGGGATGATGGCAGCGTAACCACCCCAGATGGTTTTAAAGCCGCTTATGATGAAATGACGGCGTCAGGCTGGGGCAATCTAACCTGCCAACAAGAATACGGTGGCCAAGGTTTGCCGCACTACGTCGCCAATGCTGTGGATGAAATGGTGATAGCCAGCAATATGTCATTCAGTATTTATATGGGACTCACTATCGGCGCGTATAACGCTGTTAATCAGTTTGGTTCCGACACACTCAAGAAAACCTTTTTACCTAACATGGTGTCAGGCAAATGGAGCGGCACCATGTGCTTAACTGAACCTCATTGCGGCACAGACTTAGGCTTAATACGAACCAAAGCCATCCTATCTAATGATGGTAGCTACAACATCAGCGGTAGCAAGATATTTATTTCCGCGGGTGAGCACGATTTGACAGAAAATATTCTGCACTTGGTGCTCGCAAGAACACCTGATTCGCCAAAAGGAATTAAAGGCATCAGTTTATTTTTAGTACCCAAAATAAACTTAAATACGGATGGTTCGTTAGGCAACCCAAACAATGTAAGTTGTAGCGGCATTGAGCATAAGATGGGCATAAAGGCCTCATCAACCTGCTCAATGGAATTTAACGAATCAAAAGGCTTCCTTGTTGGTGAATTAAATAAAGGTATGAAAGCGATGTTCATTATGATGAACGGCGCCAGAATCCATGTTGGCATTCAAGGCATGGCACTGTCCCATGTCTCCTACTGTGGCGCAGTTGATTACGCAAAAGAACGGATTCAAGGACGTGCTTTAAAGGGCCCAAAGCATCCAGAAAAAGCAGCCGACCCGCTAATTGTTCACCCTGATATACGCCGCATGTTACTTACCATGAAAGCTTATACAGAAGGTGCGCGTGCTTTGAGCACATGGCTATCTTTCCAACTCGATGTTTCCCATCACGCTGATACTGAAGAACAAAGGCAGCAAGCGAATCATCTTGTGTCATTACTAACACCTATCTTTAAATCTTTTTTAACCGACATGGGCGAAACTGTTACTAGCCTGGGGATGCAAGTCTATGGCGGCCACGGCTATATACGCGAAAATGGCATGGAACAATATTTACGTGACGCTAGAATCTGTCAAATTTATGAGGGAGCCAATGGCATTCAAGCGTTAGATTTAGTGGGGCGAAAACTGCCTGCACATATGGGCCAGTATTTACGTTACTTCTTCCACCCTTTGTCTCAATTTATTGAGGAAAATGCTGATAACGAATCAGTACAAATGTACATTCAGCCTCTAAGTAAATCGTTTACTCGGTTACAAAATGCAAGCTTAGTCATTGCACAAAAAGGCTTATCGAACCCCGACGAAGCCGGCGCAGCGGCCAGTGAATATTTAAAGCTTTTTGGCTTGGTTGCAATGGCTTATATGTGGGCTCAAATAGCCGTACAAATCAAAAGCGACGCGGGCAGTATGTCGGAAGAATTTTACGATGCTAAACTGAAAACAAGCTTGTTTTATATGCAGCGCATCTTGCCAAAAACTGGCGCGCTGTTATCAAACATAATGTCTGGCAGTGATAACACAATGAGCTTAGATGCCGAACAATTTTAAACACGTTAGGTTAAAATAGGCTCAACTGTGCCCCAGTCTTTACAGCTCGGGCAGCACCAATTTAAGTCAACAGAACTAAAACCACATTGTCTACATTTAAAGCTCTGCTCTTCCTCTGCAAGCTGTTTAATCACGCCTCTTAAGAAAACAGACTCACTCTCCCCCGTGTTATCAACATCAAACTCTGCATAGAGCTTCAAATAGCCCTTTTGCGGGTTTTGCAACAGCTTTTCATGTAAAAAAGCCAACGCTTCCTTATTACTTTTTTGCTCTATCAATACATCAACGAAACGAGACATTGCAATAGTCGATTGATTATTGGCTTGCACTCCCGCAAGAAAATCGAATTTTTTCTTCGACATATCCAATTGATTAAAACAATTAATAATGACATCAATGAAAACAGGGACAAAACGTTCATCTTGATCCTGTATTTTCAAAATTGCTTTTAATGCCTCCTTATAATCTGACTCAGCCATAGCAATTTCAGCGCTAATAACATTTGCTCTCACGCATGACGAATCAATGCGTAGCGCTTTCTTCAAATAATTACGAGCCGCCACTCTATCCAGTTCAGCATTGCTAAGTAACGCCAGCTGGCAATATAAATGCGATAACAAAATAGGTTGTTTCCTGCGGTCTATTGCTTCTAACTTAACCGCATAATCGGCAGCCTTTAGCCACTCCTTTTCTTGTTGGAAAATAGAAAATAGTTGTTTAACCGCTTGACACTTTAGTACGACATCATTTTCCAGCTCAAGAAAAATGCTTTCAGCCCTATCGAGCAAACCCGCACGCATATAATCTAGTCCTAGTTCGTTCAGGGCATTTGATCGTATTTGCTGACTTATCTGAGGCCGTGCTATAAGGTTTTGATGAAGCCGTATCGCTTTTTCAACTTCGCCACGTTGGCGAAATAAAGTTCCAAGTGCTAAATGAATCTCAATCGTTTCATCATCAACTTCTAACAAGTCAATGAATACGCTAATCGCCTTGTCCGGCTGTTCATTTAAAAGAAAGTTTAATCCCTTAAAGTAACCTTTATGCTCATTAGTTGGTCTTTTTTCTTTAGCTTTATAGTGTTTAGAGGCTGCGTACCAACCGCTCGCAGCTGCTACGGGTAACAGCATAATTGCTATTTCGAACATTTAATTTATACGCTTAGTAGGGTAAGTTCTTAAACTAGAAACTTCCTTCTTGGATATACTCGCTTCTTTAGATAGTTTCGAGTATCGCTGACGCCACCTTAAACTACTCCATATTTTTGAGCTTAAACCTATTAACGCACCCATAATAAAGGCAATAAGGAGCGCAAATGATAAGGGTAACTCTAACCAACCGTAATAATAGTTTATTGTAATCGGCGCCGAATTTAATATAGATAACACGAAACCAACAGCCAAAATAACAACAAATAATAATAAATAGACTAATCTCATTTCAACCTTTTAAATTCTTTTAGTTTCCATTCCTTCAAAACAATCGCTGTTTGATTATAGCAAGCCCTTATTAAAATTATCATCTTCTTGGGCAATAAAAAAGCTCCTTAAAAGGAGCCTTTTTATTACTTAATTCTGTACTTGTCTTTCGCCTCATCCACCCTAACGCGTAGTTCTTTACCGGGTTTAAAATGCGGCACATACTTTCCAGATAGCGCAACTGATTCACCATTTTTTGGATTTCTTCCAACTCTTGGTGGACGATAATGTAACGAAAAACTACCGAAACCTCTAATTTCAATCCGTTCGCCTGACGCTAGAGCCCTACTCATTTTTTCAATAATGCACTTAACCGCCAGTTCAACATCCTTGTAAGGTAGATGGTCTTGCTGATCTGCCAACTGTTCAATTAATTCCGATTTTGTCACATTATCACCTTTATAAAGTATGGCGAGGTTTACCCTCGCCCACGTTTAATCAGTTTACTTGTCATCCATAGAGCTTTTGAAAATATCACCCAACGTTGGTGCGCTAGCGTTTTGAGATGAGTAATCGCTCAACACTGCTTTTTCTTCATCATCATCTTTAGCTTTTACAGACAAGTTAATGGTTTTATTTTTACGATCAATACCAATAAACTTAGCTTCAATTTCATCGCCTTCAGTTAAAAGATTTCTCGCGTCATCAACACGGTCACGGTTCAATTCTGACGCACGTAAATAACCTTCAATACCATCACCCAATGTAATCACTGCACCTCTAGCATCAACTTCTTTAACCGTACCTTTTACGATGCTGTTCTTCTCGTAAGAACCCAAGAATTCTTGGAAAGGGTCTTGCTCAAGCTGCTTGACACCCAATGAGATTCTTTCGCGATCTGAATCAATGGCTAAGATAACTGTCTCAATTTCCATCCCTTTCTTATAGCTTTGTAATTCAGCTTCACCTTTTTCATCCCATGAGATGTCAGACAAATGCACCAAACCATCAATCTCACCATCAAGACCAATAAATACACCAAAATCAGTGATCGATTTAATAAGACCTTTGATTTTGTCGCCTTTCTTATGAATCGCTGAGAAATCTTCCCAAGGGTTACCTTTACACTGCTTCATACCCAATGAAATACGACGACGTGTATCATCAATTTCTAGCACCATCACTTCAACTTCATCACTGAGCGATACTACTTTAGCTGGGTTAACATTTTTATTGGTCCAATCCATTTCAGACACGTGAACGAGGCCTTCAATGCCATCTTCAATTTCAATGAAGCAACCATAATCTGTAAGATTTGTAACTTTACCGTTAAGTTTAGAACCGACAGGGTAACGACCTAAGATATTCACCCAAGGATCTTCGCCCAATTGTTTCATACCAAGAGAGACACGTTTTTTCTCTTCGTCGTAACGTAAAACAATCACTTCAATATCTTGACCGATTTCTATTACTTCAGATGGGTGCTTAACGCGTTTCCATGCCATATCAGTGATATGCAATAAGCCATCAACACCACCCAAATCGATAAATGCGCCGTAGTCCGTAAGGTTTTTAACCATCCCTTTAAGAACAGCACCTTCTTTCAAGTTTTTAAGTAATTCTTCACGCTCTGCACTGTATTCAGTTTCAAGAACGGCACGACGAGATACCACAACGTTGTTGCGTTTTTCATCTAGTTTGATCACTTTAAATTCTAAATCTTTGCCTTCTAGGAAGCTTGTGTCACGTAGCGGACGTACATCCACTAATGAGCCCGGCAAGAAACCGCTCAAACCGCCCACTTCCACTGTGAAACCACCGCGTACTTTGCCAGTGATAACACCAATAACTGTTTCTTTTTCTTCCGCTGCTTTTTCAAGGAATTTCCAAGCGGCTGCTTTCTTCGCTTTGTCTCTTGATAATAGAGTTGATCCCAAGCCGTCTTCGACCATGTCCAAAACAACTTCTACTTCGTCGCCAATAGCAACTTCAAGCTCACCTTTAGCATCAACAAACTGCCAACGTGGGACATTACCTTCAGATTTCAGGTTCGCGTTAACAATCACTGAATCATTAGTGATATCGACCACTAAACCAGTAATTAGCGTACCCGGAGTTAGTTCTGCGGATTTAATACTTTCTTCAAATAGTTCTGCGAAATTTTCGCTCATGACGTTCTCTTTATTTATTTCTTTAAAGGCAAGGAAGCCTTATAAGAATGGTTAAGTTAAAAAAAGGTTTGAGCTGTATGAACTCAAACCACCTTGGTGCTTCAGTTGAAGCGTCTCCATAATAGAGATAATTTATGCGTTATTTAATAAATCTAGAACTTCCTGAACGACTTCTTTAATGCTGCTAGATGATGAGTCTATATAGAGCGCACCCTCTGGAACCATTAACGGTGAAGCCAAACGGCTTTTATCCCGCTCGTCCCTTTGTTCTATGTCTTCAATAACATTGCGGAGATTAGCATTAATTTCTTTTTCAATCAACTGCTTATAGCGCCTTTTTCCTCGTTCTTCTGCACTAGCGGTTAAATACACTTTATAGTTAGCATTGGGAAACACGACACTGCCCATATCTCTACCATCTGCCACCAGCCCCGGCTGCTTTTGAAAGCCTTGTTGTTTCGCTAACAAACCACGTCTAACCAAGGGAAAAATGGCTATTTTGGAAGCCACTCTACCAACGTCTTCTGTCTGCAATTGTCCTTGCACCTCTTCGCCGTCTAGGTACACACCCCAATCACCCGCAGTATTTCGTTTGAACTCTAAATTAATCCTCTCAATTAAAACGGCAAGGGCATTTTCATCGGTAATATCAACTTGCCGATGAATGGCTGCTATACCCAATGCCCTATATAACGCACCGCTGTCTAAATAACACCAACCCAGTTTTTCTGCCACCCGTTTAGAAATAGATCCTTTGCCAGAACCACTGGGGCCGTCTATGGTTAATATTGGCGCCGTTGTATCTAATTCGCTCATTGCGCGTGTAGTTCAAAACCGCAGTTTGACGCTAATTCAACGAACTTGGGAAACGATGTGCTAACGTTTTCACAATTGTTAATTTTAATCTCACCATTCGATTGCAAACCCGCCACAGCAAAGGCCATCGCTATACGGTGGTCATCAAAACTTTCAATTTCTCCACCTAACACTGAACCACCTTTTATTATCATGCCATCGTCTGTTGCTTGTGCATCCACACCCAAGGATTGCAAACCTTCCGCCATCGTTTGAATACGGTCGCTTTCTTTTACCCGCAACTCTTCTGCCCCTGTGACCACGGTTGTACCATTAGCATAAGCCGCAGCGACGAATAACACAGGAAATTCATCAATCGCTAGTGCAACCAAGTTTTCTGGAACCTCAATGCCCTGTAGCTGATTACTTTTAACACGTATATCGGCCACCTTTTCACCACCAACAACTCGCTCATTAAGCAGCTGAATGTTCGCACCCATTGCCAATAAAATATCTATCACGCCTGTTCGAGTCGGGTTAATGCCGACGTGTTGCAAGGTGATATCAGAGTTTGGCGTTATAGACGCGGCCACTAAAAAGAAAGCTGCGGACGATATATCTGCTGGCACATCTATTGAAGTTGCTTTCAAATGGCCTCCGCCAACGATAGAAGCAACATTGCCGTCTGTCGTTACATCGTAGCCAAATCCTCTTAGCATTTGTTCCGTATGGTCTCTGGTTACAGCTGGTTCTGTAACCGACGTTGTGCCTTGTGCATACAGCCCCGCTAACAACAAACAAGACTTTACCTGCGCACTGCCCATTGGCATAACATAGTTAATGCCGACCAATGCTTGCTTACCACTAATCTTTAGGGGCGACGTCCCCCCGTCACTGCTTTCAACTTTTGCAGCCATTAAACTGAGTGGGTCTAATACGCGTCGCATCGGTCGCTTCGTTAAAGAGCTATCGCCAGTCAAAACACTGTCGAAAGACTGCCCTGCCAAAATTCCAGATAATAAGCGCATCGATGTACCTGAGTTACCAACGTACAAATCACTCTCTGGTTTTTTTAACCCATGTAATCCAACACCGTGAATTCTTACCCGCCCTTCACCTAGCTGTTCAATATTAACGCCCATACTTTGAAAGGATTTCAACGTCGCCAAGGCATCTTCAGCTTCTAGAAAGCCACTGACTTCAGTAACTCCTTCGGCCAAACTCCCCAACATAATAGAGCGATGAGAAATCGACTTATCACCAGGAACACGGAAAGATCCTTTCAGCCCCATACTGCGGCTTGAAATCATTGTTTTCATTTTAATTATTGTCTTGAAGTTTTAAAAATTGCTCGCGCGCTTGTTGAGCAGACTCAAAGATATCTAGTAAGCCTTGTTTATCGCCCACCTCAATTAATTGAGAAATTTGACGGTTTTGTTTTTCCAAATCAGCCATTAGTTTTATTAGTTGAGAGCTATTCGCTAAACAAATATCCGCCCACATGGCCGGATCGCTTGAGGCGATACGCGTGAAGTCTTTAAAACCACCCGCGGCGTATTCAAAAATTTCTCGCTCGTCTTGCTTATTCTTTAACAACTCGACCAAAGAATACGCAAGCACATGGGGTAAATGACTCGTGGCTGCAAACACTTCATCGTGATGTTGCGGCGTCATTTGTGACACCCGTGCACCCATCTTTTCCCACCACTGCTGGCACAAAAGCAGCTGTTTGGAATCAGTTTCATCCACCGGCGTAATAATCACTCTTTTACCGTCAAACAATGTGTCAACAGACGCCTCAACACCATTATTTTCTGACCCCGCTATAGGGTGAGACGGCACAAAATTACTCGGCACATATCCAAACACGCTTTTTAACGCTGCGACAACACTCTGTTTGGTGCTACCCGCGTCTACATATAAACACTCTTCCGACCAGTTTAGTTTTAACTCTTGAAAGATTTCTTCAAACGAACCAACTGGGGAGCAAATAACCACAATGTCTACATTTTTTGTTGCCTCAGCTATAGACAGTTCATAACGATCGATGACACCTAGTTCAAGCGCTTTTTGTAACGTTGACTGCTGCCTGCCAACGCCCACAATATCATCACACAGCTGATACTTGCGCGTTGACCTCGCAATTGAACCGCCTATCAAACCAACACCAATGACGCACATTTTATTAAACATTGCTTAGCACCTTGCTTAATGCCTTTAAGCACTTAGCATTCTCATGTTCCAACCCCACAGATATTCTCAAATGGTTTGGCATTTTATACGCTGCAATGGGACGGACGATAACCCCTTCACGCAGCAATCCTTGATAAACCTCTGCCGCCTGTTCACCCACATTAACTGAAATAAAGTTACCGACAGAAGGAATATATTTTAATCCAAGCTGAATAAAGCCAGCTTCTAATTGCTGCAAACCTTTTTTATTTAATTCACGGCTTTTATCAATATAATCAATGTCTTGCAAAGCAGCTTGCGCGGCGACCAAGCCCAGTGAATTGACGTTAAATGGATGCCTAACCCTATTTAATAAATCAGCAATATCAGGGTGGCTTACAGCATAGCCAACCCTTAAACCGGCTAGACCATATGCTTTAGAAAACGTTCGGGTAATAATTAGATTCTGATATTTTTGAAGCCAATTTATCGTATTGGGTACCTCAGCTTGATTCAAATACTCGCAATACGCCTCATCTAGTACCACCATAACGTGTGGCGGCATTGTTTGTATAAACGTTTCAAGTTCAGCCCAATCTAACAGCGTTCCTGTCGGGTTATTTGGATTAGCTATGAACACAACGGAGGTGCGTTCATTCACCACTGCCTTCATTGCAATTAAGTCATGGCCGTAGTCAACCGCCTTTGCAACACGAGCCGTGGCGCTTACAGATTGGGTTGCAATTGCATAGACAACAAAAGCATACTCAGAATAAATCGCTTCGCGGCCTTGTTCTAAAAACACCCGCGCTATTGCATCTAATACATCGTTAGAGCCATTACCCAAGGTTATCATATCGGTTGTTACCGACAGCTTTTCGGCCAGCTCACTTTTTAAATGAAAACCACTGCCGTCTGGGTATTGTGATAATTCATCAACCGCAAGCTGAATGGCTTCTTTTACTTTTTTACTTGGGCCCAGTGGGTTTTCATTTGACGCCAACTTAACGACATCATCCAAGCCAAGTTCTCTTTGCAGTTCATCAATCGGCTTTCCTGGCTGATAAGGTGATAGCCCGTTCACCGACTCAATAGCTAAATCGCAATAAAGGTTTTTTGTAGACATAATGTTTTTAAATATGGAGTTGCAATGCCCGCGAGGTTTTATATAACCGCTTTAGGATATGAGCCCAACACCTTCAATAAATTAACATTTGGCTGTAACTCTTTAAGTACAGCTGCAACATTTGCATCGTCTTGATGACCATCAATATCAACAAAAAAGACATAATCCCAAGCCGTTTGCCTTGATGGACGTGATTCAATTTTATTTAAACTAATGCCCGCATAAGCAAAGGGCGCCAATACACTTTGCAGTGCACCTGCAATATTTTTAGTCGACATCATCATGCTGGTTTTATCGTCGCCAGTTGCCGGCACTTCTTGTTTGCCAATCACTAAGAAACGCGTTGTATTGTTTTGCTCATCTTCAATATGCCTTGCCACTTTATTGAGTCGATAGATATCAGACGCGACTTCACCCGCAATCGCTGCTGCACCGTCTTCTTCATTCGCTAATCGAGCCGCTTCTGCGTTGCTGTTTACTGCAATCGTTTGAATGCCGGGTAGGTGCGAGGCTAACCATTGGCGACATTGTGCCAACGATTGCTGGTGCGAATAAACGATCTTTACGTCACTCAATGAGCTGACTGTCGATAACAAGTGATGATGAATGCGCAAAGCTACTTCGCCGCAAATATGCAGTGAAGATTCCATAAACATATCTAACGTGTGACTAATGACACCTTCTGTAGAGTTTTCAACCGGCACCACACCGTAATGCGCCTCGCCATTATCAACCTCATGAAATATGTCAGCAATCGTCGTTGCTTCCAACGTATTAACCGCGTGACCAAACTGCTTTAAGGCAGCTTCTTGGGTAAACGTTCCAGCAGGGCCTAAATAGGCAATTGTTAAGGGTTTTTCAACCGCTAAACAAGCCGACATTAACTCACGATAAACTCGCGCTACATCTTCACCTTTTAATGGCCCAGGATTGTTTAGCTTTACTTTCTTTAAAACAGACGCTTCACGATCAGGGCGATAAAAATCAACCGCCTCCCCTTCTCGTAATTTAACGGTTGCTACGTCTTTCGCTAAATTTGCGCGTTCGTTAAACAGTGTTAATAACTCACTATCTAGCTCATCAATCGCTAGCCTCAAGTCAGATAATGATTTATCAACACTCATTTCATCGCCTTAAATAGTTCTAACCGATAACACGCCATCAATATTCTTGATTTGATTAACCACATCTTCTGTTATTTCAGTATCAACATCCAACAAGGTATAAGCCAAGTCGCCACGCGATTTATTCAATAAATCCAATATGTTATGACCGGTATCAGCCAGAATGCTGGAAATTTGTCCTACCATGTTTGGTACATTCGAATTAGCAATAGCCATGCGGTAACCGCCAGCACGTGGCATTTTCACTTGTGGGAAATTTACTGAATTTTTAATGTTGCCGTTTTCTAAAAATTCTTTAAGTTGATTGGCAATCATAACCGCACAATTTTCTTCGGCTTCCGCTGTAGATGCACCTAAATGAGGCAAGGTAATAACACGCGGATGGTTTTTTAATAAATTACTTGGGAAGTCACAAACATACGCATATAACTTACCTGAATCCAAGGCGGCAACAACGTCCTCATCATTAACAATGCCATTTCTAGAAAAGTTTAAGATTACAGCGTTATCGTTCATTGTAGCGATTCGGCTCGCATTGATTAAATTTTTTGTTCCTTCGTTAAATGGCACATGAATTGTCACAAAGTCTGATTTCGATAGCAACTCATCCACAGTAGCAGCTGACTGAATAGTCGATGACAACTGCCAAGCCCTCTCCACCGTAATAGCTGGGTCAAAACCGACAACATCCATGCCTAAATCTTGCGCTGTATTGGCGATAGAGGTACCAATTGCGCCCAAGCCAATCACGCCCAGTGTTCTACCAGGCAGCTCAAAGCCAACGAAATTTTTCTTTACTTGCTCAACTTCTTTGGCAATTGCTTCGTCATCGCCTTCTAAGTTTTTAGCACATTCCCACGCTTGGCAAATATTGCGACAGGCCAACAACATGCCCGTAACAACCAATTCTTTAACTGCATTCGCATTAGCACCCGGTGCATTAAAAACAGGGATACCTAAAGAGCTCATTTTTTCAATGGGGATATTGTTAACACCCGCACCCGCACGGCCAACGGCCAACACACTGGCTGGAATATCCATATCGTGCATTTTTAATGAACGGAGCATGTAGGCATCTGGGTTTTGCATCTCCGACGCGACTTCGTATTTATCTCTTGGGAATTTCTCTAAACCTTTTACAGAAATATTATTTAACGTTTGAACTTTATACATTTTAAGACCTTGATTATTAAACTATTTATTAAGCTTTTGTTCTTTCGAACTCAGCCATCATACTAATGAGTGCGTCGACACCTTCTTCAGGCATCGCATTATAAACACTGGCTCGCATACCGCCAACGGAACGGTGTCCTTTTAACGTCACTAAACCTGCTGCTTTTGAATCGGCTAAAAATGCGCCTTCTAACTCACTATTAGCTAATGTAAACGGGATATTCATTCTTGAACGTGATGAAATTTGCACGGGATTGGCATAAAAATCAGACCCGTCAATCGCTGCATATAGTTTTTCTGCTTTACGAACATTACGCGCTTCGATACCTGCCACACCACCATTTTCTTTAATCCACTCAAACACCAAACCCATCAAATACCAGCTGTAAGTTGCCGGTGTATTGAACATTGAGCCCGCATCTGCGTGGTTCTTATAATCCATCATCGTTGGAGAGCCTGCTTTAACATTGCCAATTAGATCATCGCGCACAATTGTCAGCGCAATACCTGAAGGGCCCATGTTTTTTTGGCCACCGGCATAAATCACACCAAACTTGCTCACGTCTACCGCTCTGGACAAGATATTTGATGACATATCCGCCACCAAATCTAAACCACCTACATCAGGAACGTCTTGGAACTCAACGCCACCAATCGTTTCGTTACTGGTGTAATGCAAATAAGCCGCATCAGAATCGATATCCCAACTGTCTACCGCTGGAATGGATGTGAAATTATCATCTTCCGAACTGGCTGATAATTGAACGTCGCAATGAATTTTTGCTTCTTTAATCGCTTTTTTAGACCATGCACCTGTATTTACGTAGCACGCTTTTGTTTTACCTTGCAGTAAGTTCATTGGCACCATGGAAAATTGTGTTGTTGCACCACCCTGTAAGAACATCACTTTGTAATTATCGGGTATCGCCATCAATTCTCTGACGTCAGCTTCTGCTTTTTCTGCAATCGAAATAAAATCTTTACCGCGATGACTCATTTCCATCACCGACATGCCTGAACCTTTCCAATCAAGCATTTCACTTTGCGCTTGTTGTAAAACCTCTATGGGGACAGCCGCAGGGCCAGCACTAAAATTATAAACACGGGACATCTAACACTCCTAAATACAATTAATCTGTTGTTTGTTCATCGGATGATTCACCTTCATCGGCATCATCATCCATCTCTTCGTCACCTAAGCTTGCAATTCGGTCTAAGCCGATGACTTTTTCATTTTTACTCGGGCGAATCACTCGTACACCTTGCGTGTTTCGGCCCAATATAGATATTTCACTGGTGCGCGTTCTTACCAACGTGCCACCATCGGTAATCAACATCAGCTCATCTGAATCGTCTACCAATATCGCACCGACCAATGCACCGTTTCGCTCACTCGTTTGCATGGCAATAACACCCTGCCCACCACGTTTATGAATCGGATACTCCTCAATATTTGTACGTTTACCGTAACCATTCTCAGTCAACGTTAGCACCGTGCCTTCTTCCGAAATGATGAGTGAAATAATGCGCTCTTTGTCTTTTAAGCGCATACCGCGAACACCACTGGCTGTTCGTCCCATCGCTCTAACGCCTGTTTCATTAAAACTGGCTACTTTGCCTGAACTCGCAAACAACATCACGTCTTTTTGACCGTTAGTAACCACCACGCCAACTAGCGTATCGTCATCACGTAAATCAATCGCTATTTTGCCGTTAGCACGAGGTTTTTCAAATTCTTTGATGTTGGTCTTTTTAACTGTACCCGCCTCAGTCGCCATGAAGATAAATTCATCTTCATTGAATTCGCGAATAGGTAAAATCGCGTTAATGCGCTCATCATTATCTAATGGCAATAAGTTAACAATCGGTTTGCCACGGGCAATTCTGCTGGCCACCGGTAAATTAAACACCCGCAACCAATACACTTTACCTTTGCTTGAGAAACACAGCACTGTATCGTGCGTATTGGCAATAAACAGCTTATCGATATAGTCTTCGTTCTTCGTATTTGCCGCTGTTTTGCCTTTACCACCACGGCGTTGTGCCGTGTAAGACGTTAACGGTTGAGATTTCACATAGCCCTCATGCGACAACGTCACCACCATATCTTCTTCGGTAATTAAATCTTCTGCGGTTAAGTTAAGGAACTTATCAACAATTTCAGTTCGGCGGTCTTCTTTATATTCTTCAATCAGCGCGATAAGCTCATCACTAATCACCGTCATTAACCGCACGCGACTACCAAGAATATCGAGCAAGTCATCGATAACAACCAGCAAGTCTTTATATTCTTGCAGAATTTTATCTTGTTCCAAGCCAGTTAAGCGGTGCAAACGTAACTCTAAAATTGCCTGTGCTTGCGCTGGCGACAAGTGATACGATCCGTTTAGGAAACCATATTCATCGCCTAACTTGTCCGGCCTAGAGCGGTCAGAGTCTGCTTTTGATAACAGCTCAGCAACTAAGCCTGGCTTCCACGATGCCGCCAATAAACTGACTTTAGCTTCAGCCGGTGTTTTGGCCGCCTTAATCATCGCAATCATTTCATCGATATTCGATAATGCAACAGCCAAGCCTTCTAAGTTATGAGCGCGTTCACGTGCTTTACGTAAATCGAAAATTGTTCTACGCGTAACGACTTCTCTACGGTGATCGATAAACGCATTCAATATTTGCTTAATGTTCAAACACTTTGGACGGCCGTCTATTAACGCCACCATATTGATGCCAAATACGTTTTGAAGTTGCGTGTGTTGATATAAATTATTGATGATAACTTCTGGCACTTCGCCACGTTTAAGCTCAATCACCATGCGCATGCCGTCTTTATCAGACTCGTCACGTAAACCAGAAATACCTTCTAATTTCGCATCTTTAACCAAATGTGCAATTTTCTCCAGCAATCGGGCTTTATTAACCTGATACGGTAATTCTGTAACGACAATTGATTGCTTGCTGCTAATCCCGTCATCGCCTTCAACATGATAACGCGCACGTAAGTAAATTTTACCGCGCCCTGTGTGATATGCCTCACGAATACCCGACGCCCCATTGATGATACCGGCCGTTGGGAAATCAGGCCCAGGAATACACTCCATCAATTCATCAATGGTGGTCTCAGGTTTTTCGATCAAACGCAGGCAGGCCGTTGTAATTTCGGCCAAGTTATGAGGCGGAATATTAGTTGCCATGCCCACAGCAATACCTGAGGAGCCATTAATCAACAACAAAGGAACGCGCGCAGGCAACACCGTTGGCTCATGCTCAGATTCGTCGTAATTGGCATTAAAATCAACCGTTTCCTTATCAAGGTCTGCCAACATCTCATGAGATAGCTTTGACATTCTGATTTCGGTATAACGCATCGCCGCCGCAGAATCGCCATCAACCGAACCGAAGTTACCTTGGCCATCGACTAACATATGGCGCATTGAAAACGGTTGAGCCATACGAACGATGGTGTCATACACGGCGGTATCACCGTGTGGGTGGTACTTACCAATCACATCACCGACGATACGAGCCGATTTTTTATATGCCTTATTCCAATCGTTGTTTAACACGCTCATCGCAAACAACACGCGACGGTGCACAGGTTTTAAGCCATCACGCACATCTGGCAGCGCTCGACCAACAATGACGCTCATCGCGTAGTCTAAATACGACTGACGCATTTCGTCTTCAATATTGACGGGTATCGTTTCCTTTACGAGCTCAACCATGTAACGGTATCTCCTAAGATGCCTTGTGAATTAAAGTAATTAAAATAGTGATTAAAGGCTGTTGTTTGAACGCCGCTTAATCAACTGAAAATCCATGCTAATTAAGCTTCGAATTATACCTTAAATACACGACTGCTTGATAGCTTTGTTTGGCACTGAAAAGAGATGCTTTGAAGGTTTAAAAATCATCTCATGAAGAGATAAAAACCTTCGACCTACAATTGGAAAAAAAACACGTAGTGCGCAAAAGCGCTTTATCTTACGAACACTATGCAGATTGCTGCTCAGACACGGGTTCCGCCACAATTTCGCCGCCACTAAGCACCAAGTTACGTCCTGAATTTTTGGCCAAATACAGCGCCTTGTCAGCGACTTCAATCAACACACTGCGGTCAATTTTTTTCGACACGCCTGGCTGGTCAACAACGAAGGTGGAAACGCCGATTGACACCGTCAATTCTAAACGTTTTTCTTCTGGCATCTCGAGAGCTGAATTTGCAACGGCCGCCCGCATCCGCTCTGCCACTTCAACACCCTTCTTTTCAGAGGCCGTTGGTAATATCGCTACGAATTCTTCACCGCCATAGCGGGCTAAAATATCATTACTTCTAAGCTGGCTTCGCAGCAACTCAGCAACATGACGTAAAGCCGTATCGCCCACCTGGTGACCAAAATTATCATTTACTTTTTTGAAAAAATCGATATCTACAAAGAGGCACGTTAAATTATCGCCCGTACGCAATGAACGAAGAATTTCCTCATCTATCCGTTGTTCAAAAAATCGTCGGTTATTCACGCCCGTTAACGTATCAAATAGACTGCTTCGCCTCAATTGCTCGTAATTAAGCGTGTTCTCCATACAAACACTGAGCACTTTCCCTAAACGATCTAAAAAGTACGTGGCCATATCTGCCTGAAAACGTACGCCGTTTTCACTGCCGAACACCATGCAGCCTAAGTACACACCTCGTCGCAACAGGGGGATAATCGCCACGGTCTCTGGCACGACCTTTCCAGTAGGCCAAAACTCTTTTGGCAACATATTAGCCGCATCACCCAATAAAATTCGCTGAGAGAGTCCCAGTTTTGATTTAAACAAGCTCACATCTGACAACAAGAGTACACTCGGGTACTCGTCAAACCTAAAACCATCTTCTGTCAGAAACTGCCTAATGGCATCATCTTCATCGGCTAACACAAGCGACAATGATTCTAGGTTAAAGACCAACTTAGCATCATCGTGGATATGCTCGATCAATTCTCGCAATGAATTCAGCGATAACAGGCGCATTTCCAAGTCTTGAAAGCGCTTCAACATATCCTCGTTTTTTTGCGCGCGCTCTATCATCCCATCCATGTGACTTTGCAACATACAAACCTGGGTTTCTAAATCATCTTCCATTATTTTTAAATTAGCCTTGATAATCCTTTGCCATGTTAAGGAATTCTTCTTCAGATAAAACCATTACGTCTAATGATAGCGCTTTTTTCAATTTTGACCCGGATTCTTCGCCCGCCACCACATAATCGGTTTTTTTGGACACGCTACCCGTCACCTTCGCGCCTAATGACTGCAAAATCTCCTTAGCCTGATCGCGCCCCATCGACGACAACGTCCCTGTTAATACAAACACCTTATCGGACAACGCTTTATTTTTATGAGACACAGCACTCACATCAGGCCAATGGACGCCTGCTGCTAACAATTCCGTTATAACGTCTCGATTATGCTGCAACTCAAAAAAAGCAACGATGTGTTGAGCAACAATAGGGCCCACATCTGGAACCTTTTCTAAATTTTCAAGGGTAGCCCCCTGCAACGCGTCTAACCTACCAAAATACATCGCTAAACTATTCGCTGTCACCTCTCCCACTTCACGAACACCCAAGGCATATAAAAACTTTGGCAGTGTTGTTTGTTTGCTTGCATCGAGCGCGAGCAATAAATTATTGGCTGACTTGTCGGCCATTCTCTCCAAACTCGATACCCGCTCTTTTGTTAAGCGGTACAAATCAGCAGGCGTTTTAACAAGACCACTAACGACCAATTGTTCGACAATTTTATCGCCCAAACCATCGACATCCATCGCTTTACGAGACGCAAAGTGTTTTATAGACTCTTTCACTTGCGCACGACAAAACAAACCCGCCGGACATCGAATAATCGCCTCCCCCTCAGCACGTTCTACAGCCGAACCGCATACCGGGCAGGTTGTCGGCATCAAAAATGGCACGCAGTCATCACACCTTTTATCCATCACAACAGAAACAATTTCGGGAATAACATCACCCGCACGCCGAACAATCACCGTGTCACCAACGCGTACATCTTTTCTGCGCATCTCGTCTTCATTATGCAGCGTTACGTTGGTCACCGTTACGCCGCCCACAAACACTGGCGACAATCTAGCCACTGGGGTTATCGCTCCGGTACGGCCAACCTGGACATCAATCCCGACCACCTCTGTCATTTTTTCTTGCGCTGGAAATTTTCGTGCAATCGCCCACCTTGGCGCCCTTGAAACAAATCCAATTTTCTCTTGCAGTTCAAAATTATTGACCTTGTAAACCACCCCATCAATTTCATAAGGCAATAAAGGGCGTTTGTTCGCCAACGCGTCATATGCTTTATGGCATTGCGCTGGCCCACGCGCAACCAATACTTGATTACTGACAGGCAAGCCCCAGCCCGCCAATAAGCCAAATAGCTTTTTCTGAGTTTTCGGTAAAACGAAGTCTTCAACAACCCCTATTCCATAGGCATAAAAAGCCAATGGTCGAGTAGCGGTGATTTTTGAGTCCAATTGCCTCAAACTACCCGCCGCTGCATTTCTAGGGTTTGCGAACGGCTTTTCATCCGCTTCAATGGCTTGTTTATTGAGTTTCTCGAAGCCGGCCAACGGCATAAAAATCTCACCCCGCACTTCGAGAGCAGTCGGTAAGTTAATGCCTTTTAGCGTCAATGGAATCGCGCTGATTGTTCTAACATTTTCAGTGACATTTTCACCCGTTTTCCCGTCACCACGCGTTGCTGCCTGCACCAACACACCGCCTTGGTATAAAAGTGATACCGCCAAGCCATCCAGCTTTGGCTCAACTAAGTATTCCACCTCATCAGTCATTTCAATTTTGCCCTGCACACGTTTATTAAACGCTTCAAACTCTGCCTCATTGAAAGCATTATCGAGCGACAGCATGGGTATTTGGTGCTCAACTTGATTAAATGAATCTAGCGGGGCTGAACCCACTCTTTGGGTTGGCGAATCATCACTGATTAACGCGGGTTGCGCCAACTCTAAAGTCTGTAGCTCACGCATTAACGCATCGTAATCTGCATCTGGAATCTGCGGCGTATCGTATTGGTAATAATTTTGGTTGTGCTGATTAATTTCATCATGCAACTGCTGTACGCGCGCCTTTACAACATCATCTTTGTTCATAAGCGCGATAAATCCGCCAGCGTTGACTGGATGTCTGATATATCACCCATCGTCAGTTCTTTCATGTTGCCTCCAGCCAAAATGGCATCAAATCGCTGACTCAATTCTTTGGCTGTCTGCAACATACTTTCAAACGCCAATTCAGGATTAACCGAATCATTTGTTTGAAAGAACAACACAACACCTGTGGATTCAAAATCCGCCATGCCGCCCACTGGGAATATTCCAGGCTCAAGAATATTAGCCACATGGAAGCGCTTCACTTCGACTCCATCGTCACGTTCGTAACAATGGAAAATACCCATGTCGCCAAATTCAAGATCCAATGCTGTAAACGCGTCCAATATGGCCGTACCAGAAATCGCCCCCCCCTCCTTAGGTAAGACAGTTAACTGAATAACCATCGCTTGCTCAGCAACAGGCACTTCATCTTGCTTAGGCATAGGCTCCACAACATCGTCCTTTCGCGACATACTCTTGGGCTGAGTCGACTCATCGTCAGACGTTGCTACCCCTTCATACATAGCAGAAAATGATGCCTCAGTCGACATAACAGGCTCAATTCTTTCATCAGAAATGAACGTGTCCGACTTAGCTTCTTGTCGGCTCAGCCTCTTTTTCAACACATCGTAAAAATAGATGCCAAACAAGATAGTCACACCCACTCCAAGCAGTATTAGCCTTAATGAGTTTTCTTCCATTTCTTTCGTCCCTTAAAAAAATTATTTCGCTCGAGAACTCGTTGCATTAAACAAGAACCGCTCTCAACTTACCGCCATTTTAGTAGCTTCTTCTAAATCAACCGCGACCAACCTAGACACACCTGGTTCTTTCATTGTTACACCTGATAACTGATTCGTCATTTCCATCGTTGCTTTATTGTGTGTAATTAAAATCATTTGAACATTTTTAGACATTTCCTTCACCAACTCGCCAAAACGACCAACGTTCGCCTCGTCGAGTGGCGCATCCACTTCATCGAGCATACAAAAAGGCGATGGATTCAAATCAAAAATTGAGAACACAAGCGCCACTGCTGTTAACGCCTTTTCTCCGCCCGATAACAAATGAATTGAGCTATTACGTTTACCCGGCGGTCTCGCCATAATAGTTACACCGGTCTCAAGCATGTCTTCGCCCGTTTGCTGCAAATAAGCATGACCGCCGCCAAATAATTTAGGAAAGCGTTTCTCTAACCCCGCATTCACTTGGTCAAACGTTTGCTTAAATAACTTACGGCTTTCCTTATCTATTTTTTCTATGGCTGTTTCAAGTGTTTTTAACGACTCCGTTAAATCCAGCTGCTGACTATCTAAATACTGTTTGCGTTCAGATTGCGCTTCGTACTCTTCTATCGCCGTTAAGTTAATCAACCCTAATCTATTGATTTTTTCCGACAAGCTATCCACTTGTTCTTGCCATTGAATAGCATTTGCGTCATCAGACATATTGTTTAATGTCTCTTGCAACTCAACCCCTGATTCTTGCAGTTGTTCCACCAATGTTTGCTTACGAACGACCACTTCTTGATGCTCTATTTTGGCGGATGACACACACTCTCTAGCCTGCTGAACCCGTTGTTCATCTTGATGACGTTTAGTTTCGCCATCACGTATTAGTTGTTCTGTTGTTTCAGCAGATGACCTGACACCGACAAGGCGCTCTTCCACTCCAACGCGTTCTTTTAATAATTCATCCAAGGTCACTTTTTGTGAATCCAACGGCGCATTACTCAATTCCAATTGGCCCTTTAGATCTGTCATCTTTTCTGTCGTTAAGGTTAACCTTTCCTGTACCACTTGCGCGTTTTGGCCAATCAACGCTTGAGATGAACGTTGTGATTCAATTTTCAACATCAGACCGTGCGTTAATTCACGCAAACTGTGTATCTTTGATCGAGTGGCATCTAACAACTCTTTTTTCGACATGCGTTGCTGTTGCAGTACATCACGTTGCGATTCAAGTTGAGCCGACTGCTGAATTGCAGCTTCCAATACCTTTTTGCATGCAAACAAACTCGCTTCGTCTTCAGATTTATCGCCGTTAGCTTGGCGTAGTTCTACGATAATTTGCAACAACCTTTGTTTAGACTGCTCAGTCCTAGATTGTTTTTCGTTTAACAACATCGCTAAGCGGGACACTTCCTTTATCACCGTGCTTTCTTGTAAGCGTAACTCACGCTCTTCGGCTTCAAGAGCAACCAAGTCAGTGCGTGCCGTTGATAACAATTGTCCTTTTTCAGTTACGTTGTCTGATAATCCAGCCAGCCGTTGCGTTAAGTCCTTTTTTTCCTTTTCTAACACTAAAGCGCTGCTAGTCGCATCAGCCTGGTGAAAGCTAATACAGTCAGCATGTATCCAAACAGCGTCTTTAGTAATAACCGATTCATGCTCAGGCAGCGTTTGGATTAGCTGCCGAGCGGCATCGATGTCGTCAGAAAAATGTACGTTTTTTAATAGCGCCATCATGGGTAAATCGGATGTCACCAGCGACGCCAACGAGGTTTTAGCGTAAGAACCCGATTGTTTATTTTTTGATGCATTAAAAAGCGTCAAATCGCCATCTGGCGAGTGTTCCGCAATGTTTAAAACTGCCTCCATATCATCAACGCAAATGGCTTGTAATCGGGTACCCATCACCGTTTCTACAGCTTTTTCCCAACCCGCTTCAACATCCACTTTCTCAATGAACTTAGACGCTTCGCCCAACCCAGCCGTCACAAGCCATTCATTAACCTTAACTTGCGAATCTCCCAAGTTAGACTGTTGAAGAACGATAATGGACTCCAACCGACCCGCAAGACGCGCATGCTCTGCTCGCAGCACGGCCAACGCTTCGCTTTCGTCATGGACTAATTGCTGCGCACGTGCAAAACTTTGTTGAGTTGATTTTAATTTCTGTTGATCTTTTTGATGCTGAGAATCTAACGCATCATGCTGCGTCTGAATGCTTATTAAATCGGCGTCATCTAAGCCTTGCTGTAGAGCCAGTTGCTCTTTTTTAACTGACGATAGACGTTGTACGGTTTGCAGAAGCTGTCTATCGAATTGATTTATCTTTGTTTTTTCAATGTCTATTTTTCTTTTCGGCTCGGCAACTTGATAGGTGAAATCATCCCACGTTTTTTGCCATTCGTTCATCCCTTTCTCAGCATCAAACAAGGACTGACTGGCTAAACTTTCTTGCTGCTTTGACTCCAGCAAGTCTTCTTCACTCTGTGTGATCAGATCATTAGACTCTGCAATCTTTTTTTCACCCGCTAATAACTCTTGCTGAGAGCTCTGCAAAATATCTTTAAAACGTTCAAGTTCAGCTTGTTGTTGCTTTTTCAGTTCTTGGTGGTGCTGTAAGGCTTGCTCAACCTTGGCGATTTCTGAACCAACCGAATAGAACTCCGCTTGCACTTCACTTAATTTTTCTCGTTGAGCGTTATAGTGCTCACGCTGCTGGTCAATGCTTTTTTCCAACTCTCTCTGACCCGCAAGCGCCTCGTCTACCTTCAGTTGTAATGATTGAATTTTCTGGTGTTGGCCTTCATCTTGTTCATTCAATGCTTGCCACTTTAGCGCTAACAGTTGAGCCTTTAATTGGCGCTCTTCGGCCTTTAATACTTTATACCTTGCTGCTGTGCTTGCTTGACGCTTCAGGTGACGGCATTGCTTTTCAATTTCTTCACACAAATCAGCAATGCGCTCAAGGTTCTCTCGTGTGCGGCGCATCCTATTTTCAGTATCACGGCGACGTTCTTTATATTTCGAAATGCCCGCCGCTTCTTCGAGAAACACCCGCAACTCATCCGGCTTAGCTTCCACCAAACGAGAAATGGTGCCTTGCTCAATAATCGCGTAACTGCGCGGTCCCAAACCGGTACCAAGAAATAAATCTGTAATATCTTTGCGGCGACACCGCGTCCCATTCAAGAAATAAACCGATTGACCTTCTCGATTGACTTGTCGCTTTAAAGAAACCTGATGGTAACCCGCAAATTCACCTGTGATTGTCGCATCACTGTTGTCAAAAATAAGCTCCACAAACGCTTGCCCAACCGGTTTACGTGTTGTTGAACCGTTAAATATGACATCCGACATTTGATCGCCACGTAAATGCTTTGCCGAACTTTCGCCCAGCACCCATCTAACCGCATCAATCACATTCGATTTACCACAACCATTTGGACCCACAATACCCACCAAATCGCTTGAAAAAGGTATGGTGGTGGTGTCTACAAATGATTTAAAACCGGATAGTTTTATTTTTTCCAAACGCATCGGATAACAATACAGGATTGCGCTTTTTTCATAAAGTCGAATTAGCCATTTAACCAGGTAATAAATCCCTTGTTTTACGATTCGTAGTAAAATGCCGTTTTATGAACAACCCAACCTTATTCCTATGAGCACAAAACCAAACACCGATTTAGAAACGTTTCCAAACCCAAATGCAGAGCGCGACTACACTATTCGTATCGACACACCTGAATTTACTTGCCTGTGCCCAAAAACAGGGCAACCAGACTTTGCAACGCTAACATTGGAGTATGTACCTAATGAAAGCTGCATCGAACTTAAGTCTTTTAAACTGTATATATGGTCCTATCGTGATCAGGGCGCCTTCCATGAAGCCGTTACTAACTCGATTTTGGATGATTTAGTGAAAGCATGCTCACCACGTTTCATGCGTTTATCAGCAGAGTTTAATGTCCGAGGCGGTGTTTACACAACGGTTGTTGCCGAGCATAAAGCGGATAACTGGGAGCCCGTTATTCCCGTTCAATTACCTTAATTAAGCCGTTTATATTAAATTCTACTCATTCAGTTTCAATTCATCGCCACGTCTTATCCTGTAGTCACACATTGCTAGAACCGGCTTAACGATTCTAGCTAGGTTAGGCGGATCCCCCGCTTCGCCGGACTCATCCCTTCGGGGATAAGGATAAGACGATGAAAACCATCAACACATGCACAATAGTTATTTTTTGTTCACTGTTTTTTGCTAGCGCATCAGCATTAGCTGAAAGACGCCATGCGGATAGTCACGATTCTGAACGCCGCACCACGTCGTCATACCATCAGGACAAACACCAACAGCAACACACGGCTGTTTTACATGGAAAAAATGTTCATTCATACCAGCATAAGCAACGTTCGCACGGTAAGAAACATTGGAAAAAACATCATTATCAAGGGCGTTCTAACAAACATTATTCAAGTCATTACTACCAACCAAAACGCTATAGCTACAACCATTATCAGCCCAGGCATTCTAACTATTACTATGCAAAACAACGTATTAATCATACGTTAAGGCACCTTAGCTACTATAACCCTGGCTTAAATCTTCACTTCAGGTTTTAACGCTTTCCTCCCCTTGTGAGAATTTATCTCACATACTCAAAGGCGGGCCATAAGCCCGCCTTCTTTTTACACCTTCGTTAAGGGCAGCGCCCTAAACTTTATAATAACGATTGCAATAATTTATTCAAACGGTGTACGAACGTTGCTGGGTCTTCAAGCTGACCGCCTTCACTCAATAATGCCTGCTCAAATAATAAGTGAGACAAATCAGCAAAGCGCTCGTCATCCGCTTCATCTTTCAATCGTTTAATTAAGGCATGATCTGCGTTCACTTCAAACGTTGGCAAGCTAGCAGGCATCTCTTGCCCCGCCGCTTTCATAATACGTTCCATGTGCGCACCCATTTCATGCTCGTCCGCTACTAAGCAAGCGGGTGAGTCAGTTAGCCGCGAGCTAATACGAACCTCTTTTACTTTGCCATCAAGCACCTTCTTAATTTGCTCAATCACGCTGTTTAAGGACTCATCGTCTTTTTTATCGTCCGCTTTTTTATCATCGTCAGCGCCTTTATTCACGCTATCTAAATCTAAATCACCTTTTGCAACTGACTGTAACGATTTGCCGTCAAACTCGGGCATATGCTGTACTAACCACTCATCAACGTGATCTGTTAATAACAACACCTCAATATCTTTCTTTTTAAATACTTCAAGGTGCGGGCTATTTTTAACCGTTGAATACGCATTGCCGGTTAGGTAATAAATTTTATCTTGGCCTTTTTGCATATTCTCAATGTAAGACGGCAAAGTTTGAGTTTGTTTACCTTCCGTTTTAGTGGATGCAAAACGTAATAGTTTTGAAACACGGTCTTTGTTTTTAGCGTCTTCTATTGGGCCTTCTTTAAGAACCGCTCCAAATTCAGCCCATAAGGTATCGAATTTTTCTGGATGATTTTTTGATAAGCCTTCAATCAACGTTAATATCTTTTTAACCGCGCCGGCTTTTAATAAGTCAATTTGCTTACTTTGCTGTAACAACTCACGTGATACGTTTAACGGCAAGCTATCAGAATCAATTACACCTTTAATGAAGCGCAAGTAGCGCGGCATTAATTCGCCACCTTCCATAATAAAGGTGCGTTTCACATACAGCTTTACACCGCTGGTCGCTTCCCTGTCCCACATATCAAACGGTGCTTTTGATGGCACGTATAACAATAGAGTATATTCATTCGTACCTTCAACCTTACTGTGCGTATAAGCCAATGGTTCTTGGTAATCATTCGACGTTTGTTTGTAGAAGTCGTTGTAATCGTCTTCTTTTAATTCATTTTTTGCTTTCGCCCATAATGCCGTTGAACTGTTAACCGTAATATCATCTGGCTCGTCGTCTTTTTCTTCATCTTTGTTCTCGTTTTTCATCACGATGGGGATATCAAGATGCTCAGAGAACTTATGAATAACTGCTTGAATGCGATAGCTTTCTAAAAACTCATCTTCACCTTCTTTTAGGTGCAAGATGACATCTGTACCGCGCGACTCTTTTTCAACTGTTTCGATGGTGTATTCGCCAGCACCTTCAGACTCCCATTTAACAGCAGATGCTTTATCTTCACCCGCTTTACGGGTTATTAATGTCACCTTATCGGCAACAATAAAGCTGGAATAAAAACCCACACCAAATTGACCAATCATTTGGCTATCTTTACTTTCGTCGCCGGTTAATGAATCAAAGAATTTTTTAGTGCCGGAGTGAGCAATCGTGCCGATATTCTTCTTCACTTCCTCGGCTATCATGCCAATGCCGTTGTCAGAGATGGTTAACGTACGTGCTTTTTTATCAACCGTTAAGCGAATTTTTAAGTCACCATCACCTTCATACAACGATTCATTCGACAACGCCGAAAAACGTAATTTATCTGCCGCATCTGATGCATTTGAAATTAATTCGCGTAAAAAGATTTCTTTATTGCTATAAAGCGAATGAATCATCAAATCTAAGACTTGTTTTGTTTCCGCCTCAAAACCTAATGTTTGTTTGTCGTTTTTTTCCATTGTTTCACTCATTAAAATTACCTGTTCTCAATCAAAGTTATGGTTCAGGTATTTATGGGGACGGCTGAAAACTTTTCAAGTCCTAATTAAAAAAATATACATCTGTCGCTCAAATGATTACACGCTGTAGAACAGCATTTAAAAACCACTCGTTGCATTACATTCACCTTAAAATTAAGTAGTATGTCTATGTAAAAACAATAATCCAATAAATACATAATAAAAATAAATGTCCATTAATAATTCAAAAGA
>LWDU01036188.1_pt1 | contig 47275 bp, 39 predicted proteins | sample 727161 | NCBI WGS metagenome assembly LWDU01 (sample SAMN04566230, study PRJNA314399) | hydrothermal vent metagenome | isolation source: deep sea hydrothermal plume seawater | place: Mexico: Gulf of California, Guaymas Basin | collected 2004-07-11
CCGGAGACCTTGTACCGGCCGGCGGACAGTCTGCGTTGGTGGCAACCGGGTTTCTCCGCAATTCCATGGTCAACGAAGAAGGTGGCGCTGACCCGGAACAGTTTCGAGTGGAAGGCATGTTTGACCGTATGGATGCGATCGGCAAGGCGATTCTGGGCATCACCACTCAGTGTGCTCAGTGCCACACTCACAAATACGACCCTCTCAGCCAGCGCGAATACTATCAGATGTTCGACGCGCTGAATGATTTTCATGAAGCCACCGCCACGGTGTTCACGCCATCGCAGCAGACACAACGGCAGGCGGTCCTTGATGGAATTGCTGAGATCGAAGCGGAGATAAAACAGCGCACGCCCGACTGGCAGGAACGCCTGGCAGAATGGACGCGCGACGAAACGACCGGACTCGTTGACTGGCGAACACTGATTCCGACGGATCGACCATTTGAAGGGCAGAAGTTTCGCTTGCTGGATGACGGTTCCATCGTCAGCGAAAGCTATGCGCCCACGAAGGCCAACAATACTTTCAGCCTGAAAACAACGGCCAAAAAGATCACCGCTTTTCGACTGGACGCCCTGATGCACCCGCAGTTGCCACGTGGTGGTCCGGGCCGATCGATCTACGGCACGGGGGCTCTGTCGTCGTTTGAGGCATCGATTGCTCCGGCCGATGATCCCGCTAAAAAGCAGAATATCAAGTTCGTGCGGGCATGGGCGGACGTCAATCCGGACAAGTCAGATTTGCCAGCAGTCTACCGCGACAAAAACCCTGTCAACGACAGTCGCGTCACAGGGCCCATTGAGTTCGCAATCGACGGGGACAACAAGACAGCATGGACAACGGACAATGGTCCGGGCCGACGCAACCAGGATCGTCATGCGGTCTTCCTGCCGGAGACGCCGATTTCTATGTCGGGAGAGGTCATTCTGTCTATCACGCTGCGACAGCTGCACGGCGGATGGAATTCGGATGACAACCAGAACTATCTACTGGGCCGATATCGCTTTTCGGTGACTGACAACGACGCCGTCGCGGAATCGAATTTATCCACAGCGATCGAAACTATTCTTCGAATCGATGAGAGTGAACGAACCGCTGATCAGAATTCTCAGCTGTTCAGCGCATGGAGAAATACGGTATCGGACTTCGCGGCAGCTAATGCCGCTATTGAAGAACTCTGGCAATCGTTCCCGGACAGCGATTCACAGTTGGTGGTGCAGCCGCGATCTAAGCCGCGAACGACGCATATTTTCGCGCGAGGTGATTTCCTGAATCTCGGTGAACAGGTGAAGGCCGCAGCGCCGGAGTTCTTAAACTCGTTCCCTAAGACCAGAGAGCCTGATCGGTTGCGGTTCGCCAGGTGGCTGGTTGCCGATGACGCACCAACGACGGCTCGAGTGATTGTGAATCGGATCTGGCAGGCCTATTTTGGTCGAGGCATCGTGACGACCCCGGAAGACTTTGGCTTTCAGTCGCCCGCTCCCACACATCCGAAATTGCTCGACTGGCTGGCCGTCGAGCTGATGGAGAACAACTGGAGTCTGAAACACATTCATCGTTTGATCGTAAACTCCGCGACCTATCAGCAGTCTTACTCGATGACGCCGGAATTACGGGCACAGGACCCGTTTAACACCTGGCTGGCCCGGACACCCCGAATTCGCGTGGACGCTGAAGTCGTACGAGACATCGCCCTGACGGCCAGCGGACTGCTGAACGAAGCGATCGGTGGCCCCAGCGTCTATCCGCCGGCTCCGGATTTTCTGTTTCTACCCCCCGCCAGTTACGGACCAAAGCAGTGGAGACAGTCCACCGGCGGTCAACAGTATCGCCGCAGTCTGTACGTGCACGGCTATCGCACCGTGCCCTATCCAACGCTGCAGCTGTTTGACGCTCCGAAGGGAGACGCCGCCTGCGTCCGCCGACAGCGCAGCAACACACCGCTGCAGGCGCTGGTCATGCTGAACGAGCCGCAGTTTGTTGAGTGCGCTCGGGCCATGGCAGCACGCGTACTGCGGCAGGGTCAGCAGACGGACGGCGAACGATTGAGTTATGCTCATCGGTTGTGCGTCAGCCGCTCACCAGCGTCAGGTGAACTGTTGATCCTGCAGACATTGCTGGATCAACAGCGTGCACGGATTTCGGCAGGCGAATTTGACGTCGATCAGCTTATCGGAGTTTCGCCAGACCTGTACCAGCAACTCACCGGTCGGTCGGCCAATGAATTGGCACCGTGGATCGTGGTGTGCCGGGCGATCCTGAATTTGGATGAGACGATTACGAAACAGTAGTGTTGTCCGAATGGATCGGATGACTATGCATAGAAAGGTAAAGATGCACATAACACCAGACAGCGCGCGCTGTGCGTCGCGATCAGCCACCATGGCCAAACGACGCTGGTTTCTGCAGCAGTGCGGACTCGGCGTAGGCCAGATGGCGTTGACGGGTCTACTGGCGGAATCAATCGGCGCTGCTGAGACCGGCGTTAATCCGCTGGCCGCCAAAGAGCCGCATTATCCCGCCACAGCGAAGAATGTCATCCTGCTGTTTATGGGCGGTGGGCCCAGTCAGTTCGAGATGCTGGACTTTAAACCAACGCTCGAAAAACTCGACGGCACTCTGCCACCCGCTGATCTGCTGGCGGGGTATCGAGCGGCATTTATCAATCCAAATTCCAAATTGCTGGGGCCGAAATACAAGTTCGCCAGGCACGGTGAATCCGGCGCGCAGCTATCTGAGATGCTGCCGCATACCGCTGGTGTCGTGGATGATTTGTGCATCATTCGATCGATGAAGACGGATGCCTTCAATCACGCTCCGGCACAACTATTGATGAGCACGGGTTCGCCTCAGTTCGGTCGTCCCAGTATGGGATCCTGGGTAACCTACGGTCTGGGCAGCGAATCGCGTGATTTGCCGGCATACATCGTTTTTAACAGTGGAAAGAAGGGACCCAGCGGAGGCAACGGCAATTGGAACTCAGGTTTCCTGCCGACGCTGCATTCCGGTGTCGAATTCCGCAGCAGCGGCGATCCGGTGCTGTATCTTTCCAATCCAGGTGGCGTCGATCAGACAGTCCAGCGTCAAACGCTGGACGCGATCAACCAGCTGAATCGCGGTCGACTCGACATTGTCGGAGATCCTGAAATTGCCACCCGAATCAATTCGTACGAGATGGCGTTCCGCATGCAGTCGAGTGCTCCTGAGGCAATGTCGCTGGCCAATGAGCCCAAGCACGTATTGGAAATGTATGGTGCGAAACCCGGTGAGACCTCGTTCGCCAACAACTGCCTGTTAGCGCGGCGGCTCGTTCAGAAGGGCGTGCGTTTTGTGCAGTTGTTTCATGAGTCCTGGGATCAACACGGCGACCTGAAGAACGGCATTGCCAGGAACTGTAAGGACACAGATCAGGCCTGTGCTGCGTTGATCAGGGATCTGAAGCAGCAGGGCATGCTGAAGGATACGTTGGTGATCTGGGGCGGAGAATTTGGTCGCACGCCGATGGTGCAGGGCGGCAGCGACGGACGCGATCACCACCCGAACTCGTTTTCAATGTGGCTGGCCGGAGGCGGAATTAAGCCTGGCGTGACCTACGGTGCCACGGACGAGTTGGGATTCAATATTGCTGAAAATCCCGTACACGTCCACGACCTGCACGCCACGATTCTGCATCTGCTGGGATTCAATCACAAGCAGCTGACGCATCGCTTTCAGGGACGTGATTATCGACTGACGGACGTTCACGGCGAAATCGTCCGTGACATTCTGGCGTAGCACGGTGTCCGGTTACCTGAAACAGTGAGCCGCAAGGTGCTAGCCGAGGGTGAAAACACTGGCAATAACCGGCGGCTAGCGGCGTGCCGCTCACAAGAACGGACGTATCCGGACAGCCTGCCAGCCCGGTGTCCGAAAGACGCGAGTTGCCGGACGATGAGGCGACAGCTCTGTGCCGTCGTTATGAATTATTCTGTTCGTCCGGCGATGGAGTTGACGGGGTCTGATCCGCCGTCTCATTCGTCTCCTTTGTCCCCTGCCGAAAGTAGCGTTTGGACTCGTTAACAGCCGTGCGACGGGTGGCCAGACGGACCAGAATGGTCATCACGTAGTCCTTCCAGTTGGTGACCACGAACTGACGACGCCTTCCTAAAGCAGCCAGAGCCTTGCGGACGACTTTGGCGGGCGTCTGCGACGAATGTTTCAGCAGCCAACCTGGCGCTCCGGCCACCTCAAAGAATTCTGTTTCTGTGACGCCAGGACACAGAGCCATTACTGTGACGCCACGGCTGCGTGTTTCTGCCCATAACGCTTCGCTGAAGTGCAACACGTACGATTTGCTGGCAGCGTAGGCTCCCATGAAAGCGACCGGCTGAAAGGCGGCCACAGACGAGACATTAATGATCGCTCCGTGCCCACGTTCCAGCATTCCGGGAAGAACGCGATAGGTCAAATCCGTCAGCGTGTTGATGTTCAGGTTCAACATCTGCTGGATGTCGATTGGTTCAGTGGTTGAAACCTCGCCGATCAGCCCAACACCGGCGTTGTTGATCAGCAGCTCGATATCCACGCCAAGTTCGTTGATTGCGTTGACCAGCTTCTCGCCCGCATCCAACGTGGATAAATCGATGGTGACGATGTGACACTTCGTGCCGTGTTTTGTCTGCAGGCTTTCCGCCAGCTCGTTCATCCGGTCAGTGCGTCTGGCCGCCAGGACCAGATGCATGCCAAGACCAGCCAGGCGCGCAGCGAACTCCGCTCCAATGCCGGAAGACGCACCCGTGACGAGAGCCCATCGATCGTTAAAGGAATCTAGCAAAAACGTCTCTCAAACTGGTTTCGGAATATAGAGTGGGGAGGACCTTCACCGCTCCATTAGTCGTTGGTCTAATGTGTGAAGCGGACCAGGACAATAGTGTATTGTGAATCCGCCAAAGGACGGCCCCACGCAGTGAACTGCCAGTCGGTGACGGCACGCGCCGCAACACAGCAACTTATCGTAAATTCGTAGAACGCCACCGCTGGTCGGGTGTATCCTATCACTTTTCCTGCGGTCGTCATGTGTGAGGCGTATTCTGTCGGATGCTCGCGGAAAAAATGAACGGTCAGGCCGAGCGCCCGGGGTCGAACGCACGAATTTCCAGCATTTTACCTCGTAATGAGCAAAGGCCAGGGATGACATGACGGAATATCCAAACCTGACCCGTGACCAGGCAAGGCAACTGGACGCCGCCGCCACGACGCAATTGGGCCTGCCCAGTCTGCTGTTGATGGAAAATGCGGCTCGTGGAGTGACGGAAACGCTGACAAAACATCGTGGAAACAATGGGCGCGTGCTGGTCCTTTGCGGACCGGGCAATAACGGCGGCGACGGTCTGGCGGTTGCCAGGCTGTTGGCATCCAGCGGGGATGAGGCAGTCGTCTATCTGGTGCGGGCCGGCAAAAAGCTAACCAGCGACGCAAAACAAAATCTGGGCTTTTTGCAGGCTTCCGGTGGACAATTGGGGGCACGTACTTGATGGACTGACGCAGGAGGACTGGATTCTGGACTGCCTGCTGGGAACCGGAGTACGCGGCCAACTGCGATCACCATTCTCGAACATCATCGAGGCGATCAACGCTTCGTCTGCCCGGGTTCTGGCCGTGGACGTACCATCGGGATTGGATTGTGATACCGGGACAGCGGACGGAGCCTGCGTCAGAGCGGAGCAGACGGTGACGTTTGTCGGCATGAAGCGAGGGTTTCTGCAGCCATCGGCGGCGGACTTCACAGGCACCATGACGGTAGCTCACATCGGAGTCCCTTTGAGCTGGATTCGGTCCTGGCTAAACGACGCCGACAAATAAAACCCCGACGTTCCCTCCGGAGGGCAATGTGTCACCGCTGCGAATTCGCCGTGTCAGTCTTTGCCGTCAACAGATCCTCCAGCTGGACGCGAGCCACGTGCCACATGTAGTTGGGGCCAAAACCGCTGTCACGCGGCCACTTCCGCGAGACCGCCAGCCGAAGATATTTCTTCGCCTGGCTGTTCCTGCCCTGCGCTGCGGCGTGTACTCCGATGTACAGTTCTGTGTAGAAGAGTCGCTTGTCCAGTTCGGTCGCAGGCAGGTCATCGGGGATGGTGCGCAACGCTGCTTCCGGTGAAAGTGAACCGTCGAACAGTTTATAGACGGCGGGAAATGGTTCGCGATCATCTTTTTCGTAACGCAACAGTTCTTTCTTTGCGGTTTGCGCGTCGGTGGCTTTGCACTGCGACAGGTACCGCCAGATTCCATTTTCTCGATCCACGTTGTCGAACGAGTGGTACTTGTCGAACTGCGCCGCTGCTGTGGCTGGCTGGTCCGCGAAGAACAGTGCGATGCCGAGTCGCCAGTGCGAGGCGTCGAGCGAGGGATCCAGCTTGACCATTGCCTGGTATTCGGCGACTGATTCCTGATAGCGACGCAGAAAAAACAAAGCGTCGCCACGCCGCGAATGAACCTGAGTCGCACCGGTCGTGCCGGCGGCCGGCGCCGGAGAATTCTGCAATGCCGCCGTAAATCTCTTCTGGATTACTTCCCGTTCCTCAGCACTCAAAGGATGTTGCTCCGTCGCCTGACCATCGTTGAGGACCGGCTGCTCAGTCTTCTCGTCACCGACAGCGCACTGGCCCTGCACGGCGACACGACAAAAGAACAACGCGAGTAGAATCAAAACGTGTTTCATCGCCGCATTGTAGGCCGAAATCGGCTCCGCGTGCACGCCACCTCAGAAATCCGGTGGAAAACATGGCCCCCCGCGACCGGGGGATGTGCAGAGCAATTAAAAAAATGCCTTGATACAGAGCGGATGAACTGTCTCGAACGTTCTGCTGCTGCTCTTCCTGAGATGGTCTCGCGGAGATGGTCTCCCGTGTTTACTCCACCTGCTGCCGTTGGATCACCTCGTCGCGAATTGCAATCATTTCGCTAAACATGGCCTTCATGTGTTGGGGCGACTGGACGGAAACAATGGCACCTGGCTTGTCTTTCGGTTGACCAACTGTGATCTGATTCCTTTCCTCAAATGCGCAGCCATCGCATGCATCGGCGATTTGCATCAAGTCGTGACCGCTGGGCGAAGTGGCGGCCAGAACGAGCCCCGCAGACAGCCCGCGGACCGCCAACTGCTTAAGACGTTTGTTCGCCTCCGGTTCGGTGAACTCCTGAGTGTTGCCACCAACGAAGAACACAAAGTCGTAACTCCGTGGCGCGAATTCATCCAGCATTCGGTCAGCAACGCGGCTGACAGTTTGATCGTTCGAGTAAATCTGTCCCCAGCGCGATGACGCAACTTCAAATCCGACGGATTGTTGGCCAAGGACTGCGACGAGTTCGCGAAATTCGGCCGGATCAAATGCGTCCGGCAGGATGAGAAGGGCTCGTCCGGGAAAACCATTGAAGCGTGTCGCGACGCGGCCTCCACCGGACATGCCAAACTTGCGCCCGTCTGCTGTGTCCTCACAGAGTTGTTTTGCTTTGCGAACCAGCGCCTTTGTCTGCACCGCACTTTTTGCGTGTACGATCCACCCGTCCAGACCGGACGGGCTGCCGGACGTCACGTCGCCGTCCAGCTCCGGCGTGCACTGCGAATAAAAGTCAACGCCGACGACCGCCTGCAGGGCCCCCTGGGAAAAAGCGGCCACGACAAGCCCCTGACCGATCGCGGTGCTGACCAAAGGCTGGAGTGTCTGTGTGGCTGCCTTCGACTGAAACTCGGTTGTTGACCCGCCGATGAAGAAGATCATGTCGAAATCATCAGCTCGGACTTCGGAAAGTGGAACGGGCAATCCGACAGGCAGACTCTCGTCGTGCTTCGGATGCGGCTGCTCTCCACGAATCGTCGTTACGACCAGCTGAATATTCAATTTGTCAAGCTGTCGTTTGAGCCCCTGATATTCGTCATCGTCAAACTGTCTGACGGGGAGCACTGCCAGAGCTTTTCCGTCACCTCCGTCGAGCAACCGGTTGCCTCCGCCGAAGTTGACCGGATATGCCAGGCCCGTGGCAGCGAATCCTGAGGCGGTGTCCGGCTTCATTGGTGCGCCATTCGCGACCGCAGTCCCACCGGAATTCGGCTGTGCAGAAAGGTGAATCTCGCGTTCTGACTGGTTAGTGAGGGCAATCCAGACGCCCGCGACAATCAAACAAATGGTCAGAAGAACGCCAGCCCAGGTGGCATACGCTGGGCGGCGACGTCGGCGGCGACGTTGTTCAAGGATCGAGCCTTCTGCTGCGGAACAGATTTCAACAGCGACGGGAACTCAACCCGCCAACAGCGCGTCGATGTCAGCAGCTACGTCATTCATCGACTGGTAGCGACGATCAGGATTTTTGGCCAGCATGCGATGAAACACGGCGTCGAGACCACGCATCGCGCCCTTGCATTTCTGTTCAAGCGAAGGAACGGGGACCTCCCGATGGGCGATCAGCCGGGCCATGACGGTGTCGCCTTCGAAGACCGGTCTGCCTGTCAGCAGATAGTGCAGCGTACAGCCGAGACTGTAGATGTCGGAACGACTGTCTGCATCGCGACTGCGGAGTGCCTGTTCCGGCGACATATAGTCAACCGTGCCCATAATCACGCCCGTATTTGTCATGGCGGCGGGGTCGCAGAGTCCGGACTGTCATTGAGCACGGAATCAAAGCGTGCCAGCCCCATGTCCAGAATCTTGATGCTGACTTCATCGGAATCAGAATCTTCTGACAGCAGCATGTTGTGTGGCTTGATATCGCGATGGGTGATACCCTGGTCGTGGGCGTACTGCAGAGCTTCAGCGGCTTCGCACACAAGCTCCAACGCCTGTTTTACCGGCAGCGGACCGTGTGCAGCGACACGCTTGGCAAGGTCACTGCCTTCTATGTATTCCATCACCAGGAAGGGGACACCTTCAGCCTCATCAGCATCATGCGCCACGACAAAATCAGGATGGCTTAACGCTGCGACGGTGCGTGCTTCATTGCGAAAACGCTCCATCATGTTGGGCGACTTCCGACCCACGGAATTCATCACCTTCACACATACGACGCGGCCCAGTCGACGATGTCGAGCCTTGAACACGTTACCCATGCCGCCCTGGCCCAGTTTCTTCAGCAGCACGTAGTTTCCGAGGACCAGTCCCTTCCAGCGGCCTTTCAGCAGAACGCGCGCCTGAAACGGCGTCAACTTGCGTTGCTTGATGAGCTGTTTAGCCATGGAGCTGCTGTCAGCGGCGGTCACGCCGCTCAGCAGGCCGTCCACTTCCTCCACCGGAAACAGTCCGCAACGACGTAGCCCGGTGACGAAACTGTCGACGGGAACCACCTCCTGAGGCAATAAGTGTACGGCAACTTCTGAGGTTCCCTGATTCTGAACCTTGCGAATCAGGTTCGCGAGCTGCGGATGGTCCGGCTTTGCCCTCGGTTTGCTTTTGCGGGCGGACGCCAATACGCCTGGCGTGCGTTTCTCATGTTCGTCCACTTTGTTCCGACAGAAGTCACAGCCATCAAGATGCTGAAACAGTTTCACAGCATCGTCTTCATGCAGGCTTCCCGACACCAACTGCGCCAGAACATCATTCGGCGGGCAGGCTGCAATTTTTGTCGGTGGAATGGCCATTTGGGTTGCCTGCGTATTTACCGCAACGTCGGGAGTCTCCTGCCAGAGGAAACACAGGTTGTTGTTGATTTACGAGCGTCCGCTTGAATCCCCTGGCTATCGACACCGCCTCTTTCCTACCTCACAAAAGAACGTTTTCGGATAACGGCTACTCGACCAGATCCTCCAGGATCAGACGCAACCGCCGTCGAATTCGGTAATTTGCCTGCCTGATCGTCTGGGGCGCGACGTTCAGTTCTGCTGCCACTTCCGTGGCCGTACGGCCTTTCAGTTCAACCTGCTCGAAGGCGGACCAGTTGCGAGGATCGAATTCGCCTCGAATCAGGTCCATCGCTCGATGCACAACCAGTGCATCGTCCGCCTCAGATTCTTCTTCTGAGTCCTCGCCCAGCGGATCCGGAAGATCAGCGATTCGCAACTGCGCCGCCGTGCCGCCGGTCGCGTCAACGTGCCGTTTGGATTTCCGCAGATAGTCGATCGTACGGGTCCTGACGATCGTCTTCAGCCACGAACGAAACGACGCCACCGAACGACCGGGCACAAAGTCGACAATGTGCCGAGCCACCGTTTTGAAGGTTTCCTGAAAAACGTCCGCAGCGTCCTCGTCACTCAGGCCGTAGCGACGACACCACTTCTCGACCAATGGACCGTACAAATGAACGACCTGGTGCCAGGCGTCTTCATCATTGGCCTTCGCCCGCCCCCAGCAGGCTCAGCGAAGTGACTTCAATTCCGTCCACCATAGAATGTTTCTGTCGAATTACGTAAAGCCACGACACCCGCTGCCTGACGATACCAGCATTACGCAGCCAGCGGAGCCTTTTCAGGCGATTAGGGTATCCGGTTGAGGAATAATCCACTGAAAGACAACGACTGGATTGTCGCGAAGTCGCCCATGGGTATCCAGTGCCAACACCAGGTTTGCCTCCGGGTAGAGCAATCCGTTGCTGGAAATACCCGCAGGAAGTGAATAGTGCTCCCCGGCAGCCGGATTTCGCTGAAGTCGACGTACTTGAACATCCAGCTCACAAACCATACGCTCCCGGCTCTCGGGTGTTGACGAGAGTCAACCTGTTGGACCGATAGCGCGTCGCGCAGCAGAAGTTAACGGCCTCACGACTTCGAATCCGGTGTCGCCAGAACGACTTTAAGCCCATGAGTTTCTGTCAGATGATTCCTCACTCGTTTCCTTCGGCGGAACTTTCATGATTCTCAGCGGCAGCGAAATCAAAGCCCAGCTTGGCAAGAACCTCAATATCGAGCCCTTCCATGAGGACCAGCTGAATCCCAACAGCTACAACCTCACGCTCCACGACGAGCTTTTGGTGTACGAAGAAATCATTCTGGACATGAAGCGTCCCAACCGATTTCGTCGTATCACGATTCCGGAAGATGGTTTGGTGCTGCAGCCAAATCAGCTGTATCTCGGCCGGACGATCGAACACACCGAAACGCACAACTACGTGCCCATGCTGGAAGGACGATCGTCCATCGGTCGACTTGGTCTGTTTGTTCATGTTACGGCGGGTTTTGGCGACGTTGGTTTTTGCGGGTTCTGGACCCTGGAAATGTTTGCCGTTCAGCCTGTTCGCATCTATTCCGGCGTTCAGGTGTGCCAGATTTTTTATCATGCTGTGGAAGGTGATATCACCGAATATCAAAGCAGCAAGTACCAACACAACACTGACATTCAACCCAGTTTGCTGTTCAAAGAACTTGGCATTCGCGACGAGCATCAAATGAAACTCGCATTCGACGAAAAATCCGGATCATCGGACGAGAGATGATATTGCAACGGAACATGTGAGGAATGCGTGCTGCCGTCTGATATACTTTCTTGCGTATGTCGCCCTTGGTGAGTGTGTTCGTGGGCGTCGTCAATCAGCAGCGTCCATCGCCTCCCGGAGACCGGTTCGTGTCGACTTTTGTTCGCGAAGAAACGCACAAGACTCCAGAATCTGGACGTAGCCAGCGGGGCGACGCTGGCCATGACTCGTCGCGTGGCCGATGGTGGAAGGTCGGTCTGCTGGCGATCAGCCTGGTCGCGGTGATGGCTTCCGTGACCGCATTCATCTGGGGGGCGATGGCGTCACGGAAATCCGGTGTCGCGATGCCCCATACGATCACGCGCGGCACGCTGGTGGTCACGGTCACCGAGCAGGGCACGCTGGAGAGTTCAAAAAACACCGAAATCAGGTGCGAAATCCGGGGCGGGTACGGTGGGCGCGGTGGGCGGAGCACTGTTACGTGGGTGATCGCGCCAGGAACGATTGTGCAGCAGGGTGATGAACTGGTCCGGCTGGATACCAAGCGTATTGAAGAGACCGTCAGTCTGGGCAAAACGGATCTGAACAACGAAATAGCGCAGCTCGCACAAGCGCAGGCGGATCTGGAGAAGGCACAGGTTGCCCTCGACGGTTACCTGGAAGGCAGGTTTCGTTCGAAAATGCAAGAACTGGATAACCTGTTAAAGGTCTTTACCCGGAACCTGCTCAGTGCGCAGACAATGCTCCGCAGTTCTGAATCACTGTTCGAACAGGGCTACGTTACGCAGCTGGAAGTTGAGGGGATGAGTTACAGCGTCCGGCGTGCTGAGCTCGAACAGAATGTCACGAAAACTGAGATTGATGTGCTGGCCCGACTCACCAGAACGATGAAACTGGAAACACTGAATGGCCAGCTGACCGCAACCACGGCCAGGGTGGCAGGTCGCGAGGCAGGGGTGGCCCTGGAACAGGGTCGACTTGATCTTGCGCTGGTAGAACTTGAGAACTGCGTCATCAAGGCCCCCGGAGATGGCCTTGTGATTTTTCCTTCGACGGCAAAGTGGAAGGATGCACCGGACATTGATGTGGGTGCGAGTGTCTACAACAATCAAGTGCTGCTGCTGATGCCTGATCTGTTTCAAATGCAGGTCAAGATCGGTATTCATGAATCGATCGTCGACGACATCAAGCCGGGCCTTGCTGCGAAAATCACGATGCCCGACAGGACGCTTGACACCACCATCACCTCCGTGGCTGCGCTTGCCAGTCCAGCAGGCTGGTGGACCGGAAACGCAGTCAATTACGAAACGATCGTTCAGTTGCCGTCAGTCGAAGGGCTCAAACCCGGCATGACTGTCGATGTGGACGTGATCGTGGCGCGGTACGACGACGTGTTGACCGTGCCCGCGTTTGCCGTAGTGGACACTGACGAGGGGCACTTCTGCTGGGTTCAGACTGGTGAAGAAGTACAACGACGTGATCTGAAACTGGGCGCCAGCAACGATCAGTTCATCGTTGTTCAATCAGGATTGATGGAAGGCGACGAGGTCGTACTCGATCCGACAGCCTCCGTTCCGGAAGCACGCGAGTTGGTGGGGCCGACACTGGTACACACCATCACACGTGGCGACCTGCCAGTCACGTTGACTGAGCAGGGGACTCTGGAGAGTTCCGACAACACGAAAATTAAATGCAAAGTCCGGGGAAACAGTACTATCAACTGGGTGATCGAGAGTGGCACAAAAGTGGAAGCCGGGGACGAACTGATCAGACTGGAGAATAAACAGATCGAAGAATACCTCCACGAACGCACCAAGTTCGCGCATTTGTCCAGGGACTCAGCGATAACGTTCAGGGCTCAGGCCACGAGTGCCGGCCTCGCCCTGTCGGTGTATCGGGAAGGTACGTATCGCACTGAGTTGATGACGCTGGAAAAGGACGAGGCAATCGCTGAGGCGAACCTGCGCAGCACGCAGAACCTGCTTGGCCATGCGAGATTGATGGCCAAAAGCGAGTACGTCAGTGAACTGGACCTGGAAGAACGGGAATTTGCCGTCAGGGTCGCCAAAACGGACCTGGAAATATGGAAGACCAAAATCAATGTTCTGAAGCAGTTCACAAGGGACGAACAACTTGTGACGCTGAAGGGTAACTGGGAAGCTGCGAAGGCCGCCGCGAACGGCCACGAAGAGGTCCTGACCATGGATGAAGAACGGATTGCTCTGGCCAGGAAGGAGATGCAACGCTGTGTCATCAAGGCCGAAAGAAGTGGCATTGTGATCTACCCAGGGTCCGACCAGTGGAAAGATGCGCCTGACATCACAGAAGGCGCGACCGTGCACAATGATCAGGTGCTGTTGCTCATGCCCGACCTGTCCCGGATGCAGGTTAAAGTCGGCATTCACGAATCGATGATCGACCGTGTCAGGCCGGGGATGCCTGCGACCGTGACGCTGCACGGGAAGACGCTGACCGGCAAAGTTTCGTCTGTTGCCTCGACCGCTCAGCCGGCCGGATGGTGGACGGGCAACATGGTGAAATACGACGCGATCATTCAGCTTCCCTCAGCAGAAGGACTCAAACCCGGCATGAGTGCCGAGGTGGAAGTCATCATGGAGCAGCACGACGATGTACTGACCATCCCGGTGGCTGCGGTAGAGGAAACTGAAGAAGGATACTTTTGCTGGGTGGGAACGGCCGAGCAGGCACAACGGCGGTCTCTACAATTAGGTGACAGCAACTCTGTATTCGTTCTCGTCGAAGCGGGTTTGCAGGAAGGAGAACAGGTGGTGTTGAATCCGACTGCCTTCATTGAGGAGGCACAGTTGATGTCGGTCGCGAGTCACGGCAGCACAAGCCAACGTCCGGACTGACCGACTGATACTTCAGCTGGGCTGCGGAATGCCCGATGAAATCGCCACCGTGACCAGGACTCAGTCCTTCGACAGTCCAACTGTCGTGCACCGGGCGACCGCCGTCATCAGCCCGAATGGCGTGGACTTAAGCAGAACTCACGATTTGCGACGAACGTCGAGAGTTGGTTGGGACAGGATTTACATGATCAACAGGATTTCGGACATCCTGTAAATCATGTTGATCCTGTCTGATCTTTCTAATGTCCACGTCATTCGTCATCAGCCCGATTACTCAACCCGTCAGTTTCAGGAAAACAGCATATCGCTTCGTATCGCCGAGGAGAATCTCGGTATTGTGGAAACGAGGGGGGTCTGATCATTCTCAGCGCGTGATTCCGGCGACTTCCTGAATTTCAATATCGGTGGGCTACCGGTCAACGGATTTGCTGGTAAAAATCAGCGTTGTCGCGTCTTCGCTTTCGCTCCGCCTGTTTTCATTGAAGCCATACTTCCGTCATGGATGATCTCCGTCGCTCACCGCTTCACGACACTCATGTCCGTTTGGGAGCGCGGATGGTGCCTTTTGCCGGCTGGGAAATGCCCGTGCAGTATGAGGGCATTATCCCGGAAAACAGGGCCGTCAGGGAGAAGCTGGGAGTTTTCGATATCTCGCACATGGGCCAGGTGTTCGTTTCCAGTGACACGGTGGGGGTCGCGGCGAGTTGGCTGGACAGTATCCTGACCAACAATGTCGCCCGGCTGGACGTTGGTCAGGGACAATACACACTGCTGCTGAATGAAACCGGCGGAGTGATCGATGACCTCATCGTTTACCGACAGACTGAAAACGACTACTTTCTTGTGGTGAATGCATCCATGGTGGATAAGGACGTCGACTGGATGCAGGCAAAGCTGCCCGAGTCAGACGTGACTCTGGGGAATCGCAGCTCTGAGTTCGCCGGGCTCGCTGTGCAGGGGCCGGCAGCAGTGACGGCCTTCCAGACGATGTTTGGCGAATCCGCCCGGTTGCCGGAACGGTTTTGCATGGCCACCTTGACGACTCCGGATGGCGACGTCATTATCTGCCGCACAGGGTATACGGGCGAAGATGGCTTTGAGCTGTTCTGTGCCGCAGCGTCCGGACCGGACTGGTGGCAGCGCTGCACGGTTGCTGGTGCGACGCCCGCGGGGCTGGGGGCACGAGATTCGCTACGGCTGGAAAAGTGTTATCCGTTGAACGGCAACGATCTGTCGCCCGATCGGACTCCGCTGGAAGCCGGACTGGCGTTTGCCGTCGACCTTCATAAGCCGGATTTCGTCGGCCGCGAAACACTGATCCGCCAGAAGACCAAGGGACTTCATCGGCGTCTGGTGGCAATCAAGCAGACCGGAAAATCACCACCGCCACGACCGGGCTATCTTGTGCTGTCGGGGGATGAGGAAGTCGGGATTCTCAGCAGCGGCGGAGTCTCACCGAATCTTGGATGTGGCATCTCAATGGCCTACATAGCGTCCGGCCACAATAAACCGGGTACTCCCCTGGAAATTGAAATCCGAGGGAAACGGTTTTCGGCGGAAGTAGTGAAGAAACCATTCATTTAACGCGGAGCCCACATTGCCGTTGGCTCACGTTTCCCTTTGCCGAAAGGCTGCCGACGAATCGATATCGGCTTGTGAAAAGGAATCCCATGAACGTTCCCGATAACCTGAAATACACTGAATCGCATGAATGGGTTCGACTGGAGGACGGAGACATCGTCACCGTTGGCATTACCGATTATGCTCAGAATGAAATGACGGAGCTGGTGTACATTGAACTGCCGGAAGTCGGTCGTCAGTTTAGTGCAAAGGACGAAATCGCCGTCGTTGAGTCGGTCAAGTCTGCCAGTGATATCTACGCTCCTGTCAGCGGTGAGGTTGTGGCAGTCAACGACGCCCTCGCCGACGATGCCGCGACTGTCAACAATTCTCCGTTCGACAAAGGATGGCTTTTCAAGCTGAAGCTGTCGAATCCATCAGAACTGCAGCATCTCATGGGGCCGGGCGATTACACTGGCAAAATCAGCTAGCGGCCAATCCTGTATATATGTGTGCCACTGGCTCTGCCAGTGCCTTCAGGTAGACGAAACACTGGCGGAGCCAGTGGCACACAAATCCATATTTAGAACGAGACAAGACACCAGCGGTCTGTCGTGTTCACAGGCTCCGGCTTGGGAACACATATCCGCAGAACTCTGCTTCGCCACAGAACATCGGAACGGCGATGGTCGGACACACAGCTGAACTGCGAGTCCCGGGCTGGTTGCCGCGACCGACAGAACATTCATCATCCGTAAACATTAGTACCACGAACCCAACATCCCGCCATGTCAACGACCCTTGATTGTGTGACGGAAAACATGTCCTCTCAAATCTCGTTTCAACGCCGCCATCTCGGAGTGTCGCCCGATGTGGCGGCACAGATGGCTCGTGGAATCGGTTTCGAATCGGTGCAGCAGCTCGTTGACGCGGCCGTGCCCGCCAGCATTCGACGGCAGCAGCCCTTCGACCTGCCGGCAGCCAAAAGTGAAACCGGGGCCCTGGCATGGCTGAAGCAGATCATGAGCCGCAATCAGGTGAGACGTTCGCTGATTGGTTTGGGTTACCACGACTGCATCACTCCGGCTGTGATTCTGCGCAACATTCTGGAGAACCCCGGCTGGTACACAGCTTACACGCCCTATCAGCCCGAAATCTCTCAGGGCCGGCTGGAAGCCTGCCTGAACTTTCAGACCATGATCACAGAACTCAGTGGTCTGGATGTCGCCAATGCATCACTGCTGGACGAATGCACCGCCGCCGCCGAAGCGATGAACATGTGCGCGGCCGGAATTCGAAAAGCGAAGACGTTTTTCGTGTCGGATGGCTGTCATCCGCAGACGATTGCCGTGCTGCAGACACGCGCGGGAAGCATGACGACTTCGAGTTTACCGATGGCGTTTTCGGTGTCCTGATTCAATACCCGGACACCAGCGGTCATATTGCGGACTTCACCTCATTCACAGAACGTGCTCATGCGGCAGGCGTCAAGGTTGTGGCCGCCGCCGATCTGCTGGCGCTAACGGTGCTACAGCCGCCAGGACAATGGGGAGCCGATATCGCTGTTGGTAACAGCCAACGATTCGGAGTGCCACTGGGCTTCGGTGGACCTCATGCTGCATGGATCGCCTGCACGGATAAGCTAAAACGCAAGTTGCCGGGGCGGCTTGTGGGCGTATCAAGAGACGCCCACGGAAAACTCGCCTACCGCCTGGCCCTGCAGACTCGCGAACAGCATTTGTACGGCTCAGGTCCTGCTGGGTGTCGTGGCATCAATGTACGCCGTGTACCACGGTCCGCAGGGACTGCGGGACATCGCGGATCGAATTCACCAGCAGACGCGCGTCCTGGCAGAATCGCTCTCCGCGGCGGGTTGCCTGCTGCGACATACCGTCTTCTTTGACACGGTGCGAGTAACACATGCCGGCAGTGACAGCATCCTGGCGAAAGCATGCGAGGCTGGATTCAACCTGCGACGTTTTGACGATGGTGACATCGGCATCTCGCTGGACGAACATACCACGGACGAAGAAGTCAACGAACTTCTGCACCTGTTCAATGCGGACCGAACCGCTGCCAGTCCGTCGACAGGCTTCAGTGACGATCTGATTCGCAAGGATTCCTACCTTGAACAAGCCGTGTTCAACACGTACCACACAGAAACTGAGATGATGCGATATCTGCATCGTCTGGAATCCAAAGACCTGGCCCTTAATACCAGCATGATTCCGCTGGGCTCGTGCACGATGAAGCTGAACGCGGCGTCGGAGATGATGCCGATCAGCTGGCCCGAGGTGAATGCGATTCACCCCTTCGCGCCCCGCGATCAATGGACAGGCTACGCCGAAATGATTACCCAGCTGGAGGCCTGGCTGGCCCAGTGCACGGGCTTTCATTCCGTTTCATTGCAGCCAAACGCAGGGTCTCAGGGAGAATACGCGGGACTGCTGGCCATCCGGGCATTTCATCAGGCAAACGATCAGGGACACCGGAATGTCTGCCTGATTCCAACATCCGCACACGGCACCAATCCTGCCAGCGCCGTGATGGCCGGAATGAAGGTTGTCGCTGTTGATTGTGATGAAGACGGCAATATTGACATTCTCAGCCTGAAGGCGAAAGCTGCCGAATACGCGGAGCACCTGTCGGCATTGATGGTCACGTACCCGTCAACTCACGGCGTGTTCGAAGAGACCATTCGCGACATCTGCCAGATCGTGCACGACAACGGCGCTCAGGTTTACATGGACGGAGCCAACCTGAACGCTCAGCTGGGCCTCTGTTCACCTGGTGAAATCGGCGCGGATGTTTGTCACCTGAACCTGCACAAGACATTTTGCATTCCACACGGCGGCGGCGGGCCTGGGGTCGGACCGATTGGAGTGGCTGAACACCTGGCCACCTACCTGCCGGGACATCCCGTTCACCTGAATGACAACATCGGTCCCGTCAGCGCCGCGCCGTTCGGCAGTGCCAGCATTCTGCCGATTTCATGGATGTACATCGCCATGATGGGAGCCGACGGTTTGACTGAAGCGACGCGGATCGCCATTCTGAATGCCAACTACATAGCGAATCGACTGCAACCGTATTTTCCGGTGCTCTATCGGGGAACAAACAATCTGGTGGCGCATGAATGCATACTCGATCTGCGGCCCTTCAAGGAAGACACGGGCATTGAGGTTGAGGATGTGGCGAAGCGATTGATGGATTACGGTTTTCACGCGCCCACGATGTCCTGGCCCGTGCCGGGGACTTTGATGATTGAGCCTACGGAAAGTGAATCCAAAGCGGAACTGGATCGATTCTGCGACGCCATGATCCTGATCCACGGTGAGATGATGGACATTCGGGACGGCCGTGGATCTCGCGAAGACAACGCTCTGAAGAATGCACCGCATGCGGCAGACGTGCTGCTGTCGGACAGCTGGAACCATCAGTATTCTAGGGAACAGGCCGCCTATCCGGCGGCATGGCTGAAGGATTTTAAGTATTGGCCACCTGTCAGCCGAGTTGACAACGTGTACGGAGACCGCCACCTTGTGTGTACCTGCCCGGACGTAGCGTCCCTGGCTGAGTAACAATGCCGACACAACTCGTGACTCTGATCGGAACGAACCAACTACCATGACCGTCGACGAACTTCTGACTTCTGCCCAATCTGATGAACAGCCGCCAGCCGACCTGTCTGCTGAACTTCAATCACTGTGGCACACCAAAGCCGGCAACTGGGACACCGCTCACGATATCGCCCAGGAGATTCAGGCCCCGATGGGTTCATGGATCCACGCACTGCTGCATTTGATCGAAGGCGACATAGGCAACGCCGGCTACTGGTTCAACAGGTCCGGAAAACCGGCCCGCACAACGGATCAAATCGACTCATTGTGGAACGAAATTGCCACAGAGCTGCTGGCATAGCTGAACAACGCCAGCACAAAGCCCGACACGCTGTGCGCGGGTCTCTGACCCCGCACATTCGCTGACCGCAGGTCTCCCTTGTCCACGGAAGTGACCGTTGCTGTGGTGGAGACCTTCGGTCCCGCAAACGGGCAAGGTCAGGAGACCTGTACGCCTTAAGAATGGGGGCACGATGGTGGTGGGTAGCCCAGGTTGCTTGCAACCTTTGGGTGCCGAAGGCACAAGAGGCCGTGACGGAACGACCTTATGGCAATTGATGTCGCAGAACGTTGCACACCTCCTGTTGCTGCGCAACACTGGTTGCAAGCAACCGTGCTACCCGCTGTGCGCGGGTTTCTGACCCCGCACGCTGAGCGACCGAAGGTCCCCCCGGTCAGCGACACGACTGCTGCAGCGGTGGAGATCGGCGCCGGGCGCCGGGTCTCAGCGCGTGGTGTAGCTTGCGTTCTGGATCGCCGCCGTCGGGCCACCGACGGACGTCTGACGCTGCTGCCATTCCTGCAAACCGGCCTCAAGAAACTGCTGAAATTCAACTCCGTCGCTATCCAGTCCTTTGAACGTCGCCAGGATTTCCTGGCCGTCGGGCGTGGCAATGACATAGGCCGGGATGGCGACGTCGCCGAGCCAGTTCTGCTGAAGTCCGTGATTGCGAGTCAGCAGCCGTTCGTGTTCTTCAGGCTTGGTTTTCACACCAGGTACTTCGTCGACATACAACTGCACTCTTACCAGGTCCTTGATGACCGAATGAACCTGGGCGGAGGCCATGACGCCGTTTTCCATCAGCCGACAATTCATGCAGTTTACTCCGGTGAAATCCAGAAACATGAGCTGATTGCTGCTGCTGGCCGTCTCGACCGCCTGATCGAAATCCAGTGAATATTGCAGACCATCGTGCTCAACGAAGTATCCCTCGTCGGTACTTGAATAGTTAATCTGAGGCGGGGCAAAGGCTACCAGTTGCTGCCATATGATCCCTTCGGGACCTTTGGGCGTAAACAGACCCAGTGCAATATAGGCCGCAAACCCAATGAAGCTCATGGAGAACAGACAGCGAATCGGACCAACCGTTTCGGTCGGAGAATCGTGAGGCATGCGAAAGACGCCTAACAGATACAGCCCGGTCACCACGGAGACCGAAATCCACGTGGCCATCACCAGATGGTAATCAAGAAACTGCGGCGTTCCGGTCGGGCTGAATCCCGTATCGGCGACGCTCAGAAACTTAGACACGACCGCCAGTTCCAACAGCCCCATCGTGACTTTGACCGAATTCATCCAGCCACCACTTTTGGGCAGCTTAGCCAGCAGGCTGGGAAACAGAGCCAGGAAGAAGAACGGTGATGCAAACGCGGTTGAAAACGCGACCATGCCAATGATTGGCATCAGATAGCTTCCCTTCGCTGCCAGCACGACCAGCTGACCGACAAAGGCAAATGTACAGGTGAAGGAAACCAGGGTGAACGTCAATGCCATGAACAGAACGCCAATCGCCCCACCGGATTCCTGTTTCTTGGACGTCCACGTCAGCACCCACGACGGGACACTTATTTCGAACATCCCCATCAACATCAGCGCGAAGACAGTGAATACGGCGGCAAAGAAGAGATTCAGCCAGGGGTTGTTCGCCAGTTGATTAAGAGCCGTGGGACCGAAGATGATCGACAGCAGGAGACCCAGAACCGTGAAGGCGCCGACAATTCCAAGGCAGTAGATGGTGGCCAGTTTGATTGTCTGGCCGGGGCGGTCACTGCCCTGCTTCAGAAAGTAACTGATGGTTACAGGAATCATCGGAAACACACATGGGGTCAGCAGTGATATAAAGCCGAATCCAACGGCGGTAATCACGAATGCCATAAGACCTTCCTGTTGCCCACCCTTGCCGAACTCATGCTCGACAACGACGTCATTGGCACCGGGTAAGGCCGGCGCGGATGGAGCACCACTGACCGTGTGAACACTACCAAGTTGAACGGCAAAGGCGGCAGTTGCAGGTGCAAGGCAGCGACGATCGTCGCACACCTGGAACACGATCTGTCCTTCCACAGAGGCGGCATCGTCGACCAGAGTGAATCTGCGACTCCATACGACGGAGCCCTCATGAAGTTCGACAACTTCGTCCTCGTCCAGCTCGCTGGGCGTCCTGTTCGGTGCCGGCGTCACAGAAAACTTTGTGCCGATCTGCTCCAGACCGCTGACGTTACCCAGCAGGATTTCCGTCGGATGTGTGCCAAGCACCTCAGGGTCCTGGGTGATCGAGTACGTATGAAATGGCGAGTCGATGTCGGCCCTGATTGTCAGCAACACATCCTGGCCGGGCAGTGGATCTTCCGGTGCCAATGAAACCGTAAAACGGATTGGCGATTCCTGCAGATCATTCGGCAGCCGCATTTCCGGCACCACCACGACCGTCGATTTTGAGTTCGTCGCGCCTGGTGCATTGCCTTGCGCCGCAGGAGCTTCAAATCCCGCCGGAAGCGATGCGACAAACTTTGCGGCGGGAATGATCGGTCGACAGGTGCCGCCGTCACCGCTGGAACAATACTGCCCCGTCAGTTCTCCTTGAATCTCAAATCGGGATGTCAGCTGTCCGGGTTCCAGTTGCACACGTTGCGTCCATGTGACCTGGTCATAAAACTTTTCGACAGTCTGCTGGAAGTTGGTGTCGAAATTTGACTCCGGATCCCGATCAGGGCGAATCTTTCCGACCAGCGTCAGACCCGCCGGCTGCTTGATGGCAATTTTTGTGGCGACACCGAACGACGGATTGGTGGAATAGATGTAATTGTGAGATGGCAGTTGTACGGTAACGGCCAGGTCTACGCTGGTTGCGTCAACCGGAATCAACTGAGCACTAACTTCCAAACTGCCGGCGGGGGCAGACGGTGCTCCAAAAGACAGAGGATCACCGAAACTCGGAATCGCATCCTGCCCCGCCGCAACAACGGAGGCGAAGATACAGATGGTTAAGGTAAGCAAATAACGAAACATGGTGGGAATTCCGACGAGGCGACCGTGAGCAGCTGCGAAACCGACCTGCCGCCGAGGTGGAGCTGTATTTTGGTGGCACGTTCGTTTCACGCGACAGGCGGTGGACTCAACCGGTGAAGAAACCGTGTCGTCCGCCGACCCAATGCGCGAGAACGTACCTAAGCATTGTATTGCTTCGGTCTTATGACATATTGGTCTTCCTGAACCTTACAAGGAATTGTGGCCCTGAAACAGCCCGCATTGTCATGTTGCCGCAGAACTCCAGCATCCTGAGGGTTTTGGCGTAAACTGCAAGATTTGATCCTCGTCTGCCGCACAAATTGCCGGACAAAGGGCGGACAATTGTGAAAGACTCATTACGAAGAGTATGCGGGTCAGGCAAAGATTTGCGCCGGAATGACCAGCTGTCCAGACAACTCGATTGGCAGAAGTCACAACGCCGCATACGCTTTAACGTCAGTTAACTTGCGCTCGACTGCGGACGAAAGCGACCACCGCCTATGAAACATCGATTCCACTACCTGGTCGCCGTCGGCCTCATCATCGGCTGTGGCACCCCTGCATCAGACACCGATCATCAGACCGCCTCAACCGACACCGTTCCATCGGAGACCCTGGCGTTGAATTGGTACGCCGAGGCCGAGCACGGGGGCTATGTCGCCGCCAGTCAGTTGGGAGACTTCGACGAAGTCGGTGTCAACGTAACTATTCAGCCCGGCGGACCGGGCGCTCCGACGCTTGTTATTCAGGAGCTGGCGGCCGGGCGAATTCGATTTGCGGTTTCGAATGCTGACATGGTGGTACTCGCAAGGTCACGAGGAGCAAAGCTGGTGGCCGTGGCAGCGCCGTTGCAGCAGTCACCACGCTGCATCATGGTGCACGAATCGTCAGACATTGACACTTTGCAGCAACTCACAGACGTGGAACTCGCCATTAGCGACACTCGCCCGTTCGCTCTGTGGATGAAGAAACAGCTGCCGCTGACCAACGTTACAATGGTTCCGTACGCCGGATTGGTCGGTGAGTTTCTGCAGAAAAAGAACTTTGCTCAGCAGGGTTATGTGTTCAGTGAACCGTTCGTCGCACGAGAGAAGGGTGGAGATCCAAAGGTCCTGATGCTGTCGAATATCGGGTTCAATCCGTACGCCAGCCTGTTGGTCACGACCGAGGATACGATCCGGGATAATCCGGAAATCGTCCGCAAAGTGGTGGGGGCCAGCGTGCGTGGATGGTACGCATATCTGGACGATCCCGTGCCGGTCAATGAACGTATCCATGCCGACAATAACGACATGACACTGGAGGCACTGGCCTTTGGGGCCGAGGCCATGTTGCCTCTGTGCGGCACGACAGAAGATGTACCGTTGTGCGGCATGCAGCTGGAACGGTGGCAAAGCCTGGTTGAACAGATTGAACAACTGGGCGAGATCGAGGTGGGGGCGGTTGAAGCAGCGGCTTGTTTCTCTACCAGGTTTCTTTCTGTTGAGCTACCTGACAGGAATACTGGAGCGGCGGAAACACACTCCAATTGAAGGAATTCAGCCATGACAAAGACACAGGTCCTCGCACTCCTGAAAGAAAACCGAAACGAACGTGGCATTGCGCACTGGAAAAAGAAACCACGTACGTTGAAGAGCTTCGGTATTGGCCTCACGCAGTTGCGAAAACTGGCCAAACAGATTGGGCGGGATCATAAGCTTGCCGGGCAACTGTGGAAGAGTGACTTCTATGACGCAAAGGTGATCGGTCTGTTGATTGACGACCCGAAGCAACTGTCACGTGAGCAGGCCGAAGAACAGGTGGAAGAGTTGAACGCCGGCATGCTGTCACACGTGTTCGCTTCCTGCGACGCGACGCTGGCGAAGGCGCCGTTTGCCTTTGAACTGGCCTGCGACTGGATGGAAAGCAAAAATGACGTACGCCGCCGCTGCGGCTATGCACTGGTCTATGAACTGTCCAAAAAGAACATCACGGCCATGGACGATGTCTGGTACCTGGCCCGCATCAAACACATTCAGCAGACGATCCACGGCGAGGAAATGTGGGTCCGGGAGTCAATGTGCGGCGCAATGATGGGTATTGGAAAGAGAAACAAAAAGCTGAACACCGCCGCCATCCGCGCAGTCAAAACCATTGGCCCGGTCGACGTCGATTATGGCGACGACAACAGTTGCGAACCCATTGATGTGCTGAAGCATTTGACCAGCGATTATCTGAAGAAGAAATTCACGGAACTTAGACGATAGATTTCAAAGCAACGGGTTTGTCTGACAGACTATTTGGACTGCGATTGCAGTTCGATGAACTCCCTCGCACGCAGGATCACTTCGTCGGTGATGCCCATGTGTCCCTTGTCCGGGTAACGATGAAACGTGTGCGGCGCGTCTGCTTGTTTCAGGGCGTCGACCATCAACAACGCGTTATCAATTGGTACGGAACGGTCGTTGTCCTAATGCAGAATCAAAAGCGGTTTCATGTTTTGTTTCACATGATTGACCGGGGATGCCAGTTTTCGTGCCTCATCCGCATCGCCGACAGACGGAGCCCAGATGTTGCCCCAGCTAAGCGTGGTTAACTCGTAGTTGGCGGCCACGCTGATCACCGCTCGAACGTCGTTGCTGGCGTTCTCCCACCCCCCGGTGCGTTTGAAGGGGCCATCGCCCAGTGTCGCCGCCAGCGACACCATATGTCCGCCCGCTGACTGACCTATCAGAAAGATGCGGTTGGGATCAACGTTCAGCTCCTTCGCATGAGCATGTACGTAACGAATCGCGCACTGCACGTCCTGATAACAGGCCGGAGCCGGGGTCGTTCCGACAAGTCGATAATCGATCGACATCGCAAAGAAGCCGAATTCTGCCCACTGTCGGACAACGATGGTTGACCCGTCCTTCTTGTGACCTCCACGCCACCGCCCGCCATGAACAGAAATTATTGCCGGCAGCCGTTCCTTCGCTTTGGGATACGCGATGTCCGCCAGTAAACCTGCCCCATGAACCCGCCCGTAAACGACGTCCTCACGGGCATCGATCTCTGGTCCTGCGGGTTCCTGAGCGATGGACAATGTGGCGCTGATGAACATGCCGGCGAAAACAGTCGAATGGACCGTCGATCGAATCATGGGGAACTTTCTGCGGAGTGCGTGAATGTCAGGACCACGGCCTCACTTACGCTGTGGGGTCTTTTCTGATTCCAAAAACGCAAGCAAATCGGCGAACTCGCGATCTGTCAGCTTCTTTTCCAATCCGTCCGGCATAGTGCTCACTGTTTGTGTCGTGATCTCCTCAATGTCCTGTTTGCCGATTTGATGAAGTTTGCCCTGATTGTCGCCCAGTACAAGCAACTCGTTCGTTTCAGAGACGCGAATGCCCGACTGCACTTTGCCGTCTTTCAACGCCACGACGATCGTCGAATAGCTGGGAGCGACGGTGCGGCTGGGTTCGAGGATTGATTCAATCAAATGGATTCGTGAGAAACGGCGGCCAATGCCGGTCAGGTCCGGGCCGATGCGTCCACCAACCTGCCCCAGACGGTGACAGCGAATACACAACGACTTCTCAGCCGATGCGAAGACCTCGCGGCCGCGATTCACGTTGCCCCGACTCTTCAACGCATAGGCAACCAATTGTTCGTGCTCAGCCTTCGAGCTGCGTCTTCGAAAACGCAGATGAAACCTGGGTGACTCGTCGTTGCCCGGTTGAATTCTGGCCGCCAGCCAACTGGTCCCAGCTTCAAGTGCAATCGAAACACGATCCGAGTCAGGGCGGAATTCGGCCGATTTCCCGCGAGCATGAACCTGTTCACCGTCGAGCCACAGAGTCAGACGTCCTGTAGCAGAGGTCAGAATCTCGATATTGGTCACACTGTCGACGCGAATTGGCGTCCACGCGATCCACGACGGATCAGTGTCCGCAGTCGCAGACGTCTTAAGAATAATCGCCGCCGGGGCTCCCGCCGCAATTACAGACGCAGCACCGACATCATCCAACACATCCAAATCGTGGCGATTTAATTTCACCAGTTGTCCCAACAGATCGTCCGCTGCCGAGCTGGCGAGTGGGCCGGAAAGATGCCACGCGAGTGGTTGTCCGCTATGACCATGCACGGCGGCGATGGCTTGCTGCAGCCGCACACGAGAATCAGCGAAGTCATCCTGCCATGCAACGAGCGTCTGCACGACTTTGCGTTGAAACTCCACCTCCGGATTTCGCGTCGCTGCCAGAACGACAACCTCAATCTGATCCGGCGTCGCGAATGCCCTCAAGTAGTCGATCGCCGCGGACTGTGTTTCTCGGCGTTCAAGTGCCTGTGTCGCCTGCGCGACAGCACGATCGTCGACTAAACGTCGCAGCGCATCCAGACTCGCCGCGATCAGCGCTCCGTTGTCGCCGTGCGCGTACTCCAGCAACAATTCGTTTGTACCAGCGGCGCGCAGTCGTCCGGCGGTTTCGGCGGCGGCCAGCCGGACGTCCGGGTATTTCTGTTTCAACAATCGTCCGACGTGGTCAATCGCAGCACGGCTTTCACGTTTTCCGAGCGACCGAATGGCTTCGGCACGAACGATGGGACTGGCTGATTCGAGCTTTTGCAGCAGCAGATCATCCGCCACCAGACCTGGTCGAACGCCAAATTCACGCAGCACAGATGCCAGCACGGGGCCGTCATCCAGCCTCGTCGCCAACGGGACAAGCGGCGCTGCGTCGTCAGCCAGCGCAGCGACCAGCATTGACAGCGCGGCCAGTCGGCTCCCAGCTGCCAGATCTTTTCGCTCGACCGTCCGCGTCAGGATGGGCTGAATGAGACCAGTATCGCGGGTTTTCAGAGAAGCCAGAATAGCAGCGACATGTGGCTCGCTGGTGTCGTCGTTCAGCCAGTCTGCCAGCAGCGAAAGTTCAGGTTCGATGCCTTCGCGATGCATGCGGCGAAGTGCAAATGCGCGAACATCGAAATTCGTATCCTGCAGAGTGGCGTTCAGAGCATTTTCGATCGATGCGGTTTCTTCCCATTCCACAGTCGCTGCCGGGCGAGCGGCAGGACGGAATCCCCAGTATGTCCACGGCTCTGTCCGGCGGACGATTCTTGACAGAGCATCCACGTACTCACGACGGCGGGCGGGGTTCTGTTCCTGTTTCAGACGTTGGATAAGTTGCTCCGCCAGATAGGGGACTCGTTCTTCAGCGATTGCCTGCAGAGCCAGCTTCCTGAGTCGCGGTGAAGCGTCCAGCAATCGAACGACGGCCGGCCAGTTCGCAGCCTTGCCCAGGGCCTGCTGCGCCGCGTGATTCAGGGCTGGATCGTCCGCGGTCAAATGGTTGGCAATCCATTGTGGCGTGTTCAGCCACCGCAGACGCCGCATGACGATCAGAGCCTCAAGAGCAACGCGTGGGTCCGCCCTCTCAGCGATGCCGGCGATACGCTCCGCAATGTCTGCTTCGCCCCGTCCGCTGCGGATACGGTTATGCAGGAGGATTGGATCTGTTAAGTCGCCGATAGCGCGAATGGCCTGTGCCTGCACGCGGGGATCCGGGTCCGTAGTGGCCAGGTCGAACAGGACTTCCGGCACATCCTTCTGCGCCGTATTTGCGATGATCCAAATGGCATGAATCCGCCCGTGAACTCCAAGGTTGCCGGATTTCAGGGCGGACAGAATTGCCTCAGCCGCCGCCGTGCCGCGTTTCTGCAGTTCAAGTTGCGCGGCTGTGCGTTGATGATAGCTGTCCGCATCCAGCTGTCTGATGTGAGTGGCTGTGTCGGAATCGCGGGGTTGCGATGTTTTCGCACGAGTTCGTCCCGCGCCTTCACCGTACGTAATGCGATAGATCCGGCCTCGTCCACGTTTGGGGCGTTGACCATCGCACCAGTCGGACACCAGCAATGACCCGTCGTAATCCACAACCAGATCCGTGGGTTTGAATCCGTAGGGATCGTCCTTCGCGCCTGTGGCAAAATCCCTTTCCGTCATGGGTGCAAAGCTGCTGCCTTTGCGGGAGCGACGGTAGCGGACGACGCCCCGACCCCATTCGCAACAGAACAGACTTTCGCGGTAATCGACGGGAAATGATGATTCGAGGTAGCTGGTGCCGCCGGCCGATGAGCCACGTCCCAGGTCGGCCAACGGCTGCATCAGTTCATCGGGGCGTTCGTAGTAGTGATATGGGTATCCGTGATCGGAGCCGTGAAAGCAGTGACACACGCGAATCATGTAGTCACCGCCATCGTTTTCGTTGTCACGGACGAAAACGTTAAGCTGGTCGTCCAGCAGCACGTCATAAATATTCCGCAGACCGGTCGAAAAAACATGCAGGTCTGAGCCGTCAGAGCGACATCTCAGGATGCCACCCTGCTGAAACAGCAACCGGTCGCCTTCCGGTCGCTGCACGTCGCAGCCGCGGTCTCCCAATGCCAGGTACAACCAGCCGTCATGACCGGCCACAATTCCGTTTGCGCAGTGCAATCGGTTTGAATTTTCCTCCGGAGGCAACCCCAGCCCCTGGATCAGGTCTTTCCGTTCGTCCGCGATTCCGTCACCATCGGTGTCTCGCAAACGCGTCAGGAACGGTGCGTGCATCACGAAAACGCTGCCACCGTGAAACGTCAGCCCCTGAATGGAATTGAACTCGCCCGCATAAACCGTTGACCGATCGGCATAGCCGTCGGCGTCAGAGTCGTTGATCAGTCGGACTTCGTCACGTCGTATGATCTCGACACCCAGCCCCGTCATGTAGTCATGTGCCACGAACAGTGAACCCGGCCGAGGACCGATTGTAATCACAGAGGGATATTCAATCAGTGGGTCGCAGGCAAACAACGTCGCGTGGAATCCGTCAGGGATGGTCAACGGAGGAAATCTCGATTCTGTCTCCGGGCCGGACGTGATACTCGCGACCGAATTTTGCGGAGTCGTTTCGTTAGCCAGCATCGCCGGCTTGGCGTGATCGATTGCGATGAGCAACAGTGCGGCATAGAGGTGTCGTCGCATGGATTGATCTCCCGGGGAGTGCGTTCCAAAACAGTCGAATCGCTTCAGAACGCCACGTTATCTGCGCCCTTTAATGCCAGCATGGTGCGTGCTTCAGCAGGCGTGGCGACTTCCAGCGACAGTTCGTCCAGTAGCCGACGGATTTTGCTGACCTGAGCCGCGTTGCTTTCAGCCAGCACTCCTTTGGACAGGTACAGATTGTCCTCCAGCCCGACTCGCACGTGACCACCCAGTATCGCGCCGGTCGTCACGAACTTCGTTTGATGACGACCGGCCGCCAGGATGGACCATTGATAATCATCGCCGAACAGCTTGTCGGCGATGCGACGCATGTGCAGCAGGTTTTCCGGATCCGGTCCGATACCGCCAAGAATGCCGAAGATGGTTTGCACAAAAAACGGCGGTTCCGCCAGACCTCGATCGACGAAATGTGCCAGGGTATACAGGTGACCGATGTCGTAGCATTCGTATTCAAAACGGGTGCCACATCCTTTGCCCAGCCGTTCCAGGATTACTTCGATATCCGTGAATGTGTTCCGAAAGATTCGATCGCGCGAGCCACCAAGATAATCGGCCTCCCAGTCGTGCTTCCAATCGCTGAATTTATCCAGCGCCGGATACAGCCCGAAGTTCATGGACCCCATGTTCAGGGAACACATTTCAGGTTGCAGTGCCAGCGGGCTGGCGATTCGTTCCTCGATCGTCATCGTGGCCGCGCCGCCGGTTGTGATATTGATCACGGCATCGCAAGCGTCCCTGATGCGCGGTAGAAACTGTCGAAAGACGTCTGGGTCCGGCGTCGGGCTGCCGTCGTCCGGATTGCGTGCGTGCAGGTGCAGAATCGCCGCCCCGGCATCAGCCGCGCCAATCGCACTGACAGCAATTTCATCGGGAGTGATCGGCAGATAGGGCGACATCGTCGGCGTATGGATCGAACCGGTAACGGCGCAGCTGATGATGACTTTGGGCATAAGAAATAAGGTCCGATTCAACGTTCTTCGAACAACAGCCGTCACATGACAGACGATTAACCGAAGCAAATGGGGTGCAATTCAATCCTCGGGAGAGCGTTCGTCGCTGAAAAGTTTTGCTAGCTTCAACATCACGTCGTCGCGCTGGGAATCGACTTCATCCAGGGCTGCGGCATTATAGTCATGAATGCCGCGTCCCGTGCGGGTGCCGAGATGGCCTGCATCCAACAGCTTCTGAATCGATTCAGGCAGTTTGGCATCGCTACGCAGTTCGGGCGCCAGCCGGTTGTAGACAGTGGACCAAATATCGATTCCGCCGAAATCACAGATCGCCAGCGGACCACGCGTCGCCAGACGAAAGCCGATACTTCCCCGGATTGCCGCATCGATGTCCTCTGGACTGGCAACGCCGCGTTCGTACAGATCCCAAACTTCACGAATCATCGCCATCTGAACACGGTTTACCAGGAATCCCGGAATCTCACCGTTGATCCGCACCGCGAGCTTGCCGATTTTCCGGTGCAGTGCAATCGTGGTTTCGGTGATTTCATCGGTGGTCTCGGGGCCCGGCACAACCTCGACGGTGGGTACGATATGAGGTGGATTGAACCAGTGAGTGACAATCGCGCGGTGCGGACGTCGCATGCGGACTGCCGATTCGGAGATGGTAAACGTCGACGAGTTGCTCGCGATAATCGTTGTGTCCGCCACTGCGTCTTCGATGCGACTGAAAAACTCCTGTTTGGTATTCCGTTCCTCCGCAATCGCCTCGACCACGAACTGAGCCTCCGCCACGGCGGCAACTTCTGTGTCCGTGACGGAGAGCCGGTCGAGGATCGGTGCAATGTTCGATTGCTCCAGCATGTCGTTCGCGACGAATTCGTTCAGGTTGCTGCGCACGCGTTGATGGAGAGAATCGCGTGCATCCACGTTGGCATCGAAACCACTCACCTGATAACCGGCCGTAGCAAACGCCTGTGCAATACCATGGCCCATGCGGCCGAGGCCGACGACGGCGATCTGCTGAATCTGTTCGAGTTCCATTTGATGACCGCTTTTTCTTTGGCCCTTGGTGAGGACACCAGCTGACAGGCGTTTCGCGACGTTTAAGCGTTGTTGTGATTTGATACGTAAGAATTTGCTCGGTCCGGCCTGGTTTACTGCGGGACTGAACGACGGAGTCAGGTTTTCTGCATCAGCGCCGTTTCGAGGCCCCGGCGCATCGTCTCCGGTATCGACACAGCCTTGTTTGTCGATCGGTCCACCCAGACATGAATCATATGGCCCCAGGCCGCGGCGTCGATTTCACCACGTGAGAAGATGCCCACGTCGCACCGTACGGAACTTTTCCCGATCTGTACGACCCGAAACCCGGTCTCAACTTCATCCGGATGCGATATTGAACGGTGAAACGTCAGGTGAGTTTCGACACCCACCGGAATCAGGGGCGTGCCGGGAAGTCCCGGTTCGTGTTGTCGAAAGAACTCCGTGACGGCGGTGTCCATCCACGCGTTGTACACCGCGTTGTTGACGTGACCGTAGACATCGTTATCTTTCCAACGTGTCGTAACCACGCTGAAAACGGAATATCGCTGGCGAGTTTCAATGAGCTGCGGTTTGGGCATAATGCTAAGCCTACTGAACGGCGACTAGTTTTCAACGATCTCATGCTGTGCGGAATCATGACTCAGCCATTTGACCGAATTTGTGTTGTTGGGGCGGGCTACATGGGAAACCAGATTGCACTCCAGTGCGCGGCCCACGGCAAACACGTTAATTTGCACGATGCGGACGAAGCGGCACTTCGGAACAGTGACGACGCTTTCTCAGAATTTCTGGACCGGATGATCGTCGACGGATTTGCTACCGCTGATCGACGACAGCAGATACACGACCGGGTCCATCGAATTACAGACCTTGCTGAGGCAGTCACCGACGTTAACCTGGTGGTCGAGGCAATCACTGAGGACGTGTCGGTCAAGCGATCAGTCTTCACACAGCTGGATGAACTCTGCCCGGGCGACGTAATCTTTGCTACGAACAGTTCGTCAATTCGAGTTTCACGCATGGAAACGGCAACGCAGCGGCCTGATCGAGTGCTCAACACGCACTTCGTTCAACCGGTCTGGAAACATCCGTTCGTGGAACTGATGCGGGGAACTGTGACGTCCGACGCGACCATCACGTCAATGCAGTCATTCATGCGATCAATCGGTGTGCTTCCTGTCCTCGTCCGTCAGCAGAGCACGGGGTTCATTTTTAACCGCATCTGGCGAGCCGTCAAGAAGGAAGCGCTGAAGGTTGTTGATCAGGGGATTGCTTCCGTTGAGGACGTCGATCGGACGTGGATGATCCAGATGGAAACTCCCATGGGACCATTGGGCATGATGGACATCATTGGCCTGGACGTCGTCCGCGACATTGAGATGGTTTACTACAAAGAGTCCGGTGACCCCGCCGACGCGCCACCGCAGGTGCTGCTGGACAAAATTGCCGCAGGAGAACTTGGCGAGAAAACAGGCAGAGGTTTCTACACTTATCCCGATCCCAGTTGGCAGGCTTCCGATTTTCTGCAACACGCGTCCCCTTAACCCAAGCCGTCGGTGACGGTCGGTACGAGTTCGCGCTGCGGCAGCAGCAGGGATTTCGATTCGAAGGAATTACACCCTGGCGTGAAAAAGAACGTGAACAACAGTGCCGCAAAGTCGGATCCATGGACTGTCGCCTGTTCGGTGCTGCTGGCACTGCTGTGGATACTCGTGTTGATCGTGTTCTTGACCCCCGAGGCGACGAATGGTCATGGAATCGAACATGCGACCGTGCGGCACATGGATCAGGGCGGCGACGGACCGCAGCGGCACGAAGCCGTTTTCGTGACTGGCTGTCTGCTCGGTTCCACAATGATTGCACTGTTTGTTGGCCTGCTTGCCTGGAGCACCATGCGCGAACCGTGCCGGGCGTCGGCGGACCAGGGCGCAGCGTCAGAATCCGCCGGGCACCTGGCGTGTTTTCTTGTTGGCGGGCTACTGTTCGAAGCGGTGTTCGGGATGCTTTGTTATTCGTACTGGGTGTCGCTGACGGATCCAACAGCAGATTTTGTGGGACCGTTCCCTCCGGGAGTTTCATGGATGCTGTTTGGCGTGTGGCTGTTTCCTGCATTCTTCGTAGTTCTGTACGTGGTTTCTTATCATCGCTGGATCCTGCCGCCGGAAAATGTGCAACGCTTTGCAGAACTTGTTTCTCGGACCGCCGGGCCGAACGATTCAGATGCGGTCAACAACTAACGATTCAGTGCCGCGTCGTCGCGCGGGGTGAAAACGAGAACCTCCAGTCGGACCAACATGGAAAATTACCGCTCACTGATCGTACTTATCTGCGTCGCTGCATACATGGCGATGTGCATCGGCGTTGGCATCTGGGCCATGCGCCGCACAAAGAACACGCACGATTTTTTTATGGCCGGTCGGCACCTTGGAGTGATCGTGGCCGGCGTGGCCGTGTTTTCGAGCACCATGAGTGGCTGGGGCTTCGTTGGCGGCCCGGGACTGGTCTATAAGATGGGGACAAGTTCCTTCTGGATGATCGTCTGCACGTCGCTGGCCATGACCATCACGTTCTTCCTGCTCGGTAAACGACTGCGTCTGCTGGCGGAACTCCGCGATCCGATTTCACTGCCCGACGCCGTGCAGGCCAGATACGGCAGCCGATCTACCAGTCTGTTGACGGCCGTCGCAATTCTGTTGGGCGTGATGGGTTATCTTGCCACTCAGATTCTGGCTATGGCGACCGTGTTGCAGAGTATTCTTGAGAACGTATCGTGGGTCGGGCCTCTTCCCCTTGAAGTGTGCGTGGCGATCAGCAGCACCGTACTGGTTTTCTACTGTGTCACTGGCGGCATCATTGCCTCGGTCTACACGGATCTCGTCCAGGGAATCATCATGGTCATCGCGGCGGTGTTGATTCTGGCAACGGCGGTATTCGCCGTGGACGGTGGTTTGTCGGGGATGTCGAGAACGATTCTGCTGGATGATCCCGAGGCAATGAGCCCGTGGGGCACGCTGGGCATGATCGGCTGCCTGTCGTGGTATTTCATTTTTGTGCTGGGTGCCTGCGGACAGCCGCATGTCATCACGAAACTTATGATGACGCGTCGTGTCGAGGATGCTCGGCACATGCTTCCCGTTTCAGTTGTCGGCTACGGTGTCTCGGCACTGCTGTGGATCGGAATTGGACTGGCCATGCGTGCACTCGTTCTGCAGGGGATCCATCCGGAGCTCACGAATGCCGACGACGCCGCAGCAGAGTTTCTGCAGAATTACGCTCATCCGCTGCTGTCGGGCGTCGTCTTCGCGGGGCTGTTGGCGGCCATCATGTCCACAGCCGACAGCTTTTTGAATATCGGTGCGGCAGCTGTGGTGCACGATATTCCCCGATCCCTGCGCGGTCGATCCCTGCGAAACGAATTGTTCTGGGCACGTACGGCAACGGTTGTCATCGCTGCCGTGGCGTCCGGTGTTGCCCTGACGTCCGGCGACCTTGTCGCCTTGCTGGGGGCATTTGGCTGGTCAACTTTCGCGGCGGCAATCGTGCCGACAGTCGCCATCGGCTTCAACTGGAAGCGAGCGACGCCGCTGGCCTGCAACATCGCGATCGTTTCGGGGCTGCTCATTAACTTTGGGCTGAAGCTCTTCGAGATCAATTTACCGCACGGATTCCACGGTGGTGCGTTGTCGTTGTTGGTTTCTCTGACGCTGTTCTTTGTTGTGTCAATGATGTCACCACAAAAAGCCCTACCGGCCGACATCGAAGCGGTGATGGATCTGTAGCAGTCTGCCAGGACACCTGCCTCAGTCAGCCGCGGGTGAAAGCACGGCCAACAATCGGCGGCTGGTGCAGTTTACTTATTGTCGTAGCGGAAGCCGCCAGGGCTTTCGACCTGTCACTGCCGAAATTCCAGGCGAATTCCGCTACAGAACGACCGCGTGATTTTGAAAACTGCTGTCGAACGTATTCACGTCTAAGAATTTGGGTCGCTCCGTAGCCGAACTCAACAGAGTTTGGAGGTCTATCTCGATGTCGTCCAAAGTCTGGCGACTTCGGCTACCCACAAGATAAGACTTGTCTCCTCGGGCCCTGTTATTCTTCGCGTTCATGCATCCACGTCTCCCGCAGGGTGCGACGCATGATCTTATTGGAAGCAGTGCGGGGCAGTTGATCCATAAGCACAACTTTGTGGATCCGGAACAGTGGATTCAGCCGCGACTTGACCAGGTTTTGCATATGTCGCAGCAGCTCCTCAGCCGGTGCTGCTTTTTCATCAGCAGTCGCAGCAAAGATAACCAAGTGGGCTGGACCGCCTTCGGTTGGGGGGACGGCGACGGCCGCGATTTCGCGGATTCCCGGGATGTCAGCGACCGCCCGCTCGATTTCTGCCGTGCCTACCTTAATGCCGCCAAGGTTCATCGTGTCGTCGGCACGGCCCAACGCTCGGTAGTAGCCTCCGCTCCCTGACCGGTCACCAGCAGGTTCTGTTTGTGGCCGATGCTGTTGACTGCTGGGGAAACGCTGCATCTGATCACCATGCCGCCGCAGGACCCGGCCGTCGGGATCAGTCGGTACGTTGGCGTAGTACACTTCATGGTGATCGCGGTTAATCAGTCGGCGCGACAACCCCATGGCTGGCGGCACAAGGAACACCTCACCGATGTCTGCAGCCTTGCCATCTTCGTCCAGGATAACCAAACCGCTGCCCAGCGCCGGTGAGCTGAACATCGCGGGCAGGTTAGGCTGTACCAGCGTGCTGGTCATGTAACCTCCGCCAATCTCAGTGCCGCCGCAATACTCGATAATAGGTCTACCGCCCGCCACTTCGCTCAACCAACGCATGTCGTGCGGGTTGGAACATTCACCTGTCGAACTGAACAGTCTGATCGCCGCCCAGTCCGCGGATTCCAGACAACCCGTTTCACGCCATCGACGGACCAGACTCGGAACGACACCCAGCATGTTGACGTGAGCCGCCTGAACGAATTTGCCGAATCCAGCGTCGGCTGGAGCACCGTTGTAAAGTGCGATCGTGCCTTTATTGATGAGCGTGGCATAGATCAACCACGGCCCCATCATCCAACCCAGGTTGGTCGGCCACGCAACCACGTCGCCAGCGTGAATATCGTGATGAAAATGTCCATCTGCAGCCGCCTTGATCGGTGTGGTGTGGTCCCAGACGATGGCCTTCGGTTCGCCTGTGGTGCCAGACGAAAACAGAATATTCGTCGCCGCGTCCGCCGCACCGTGGACAGCGATGTCGAACGCGTCGTCGCTCAGCAGTTCCGCCCACAGAATGTCTCCGTCACGGGCCGGTCGGGCTGTGATCAAAGAGGGTTCATTGATATTGGCGTCGGCGATAATAGCCATCGGGCCATCAGCGTCGACGACCCGTTCATAGACCGGCAGTTCTCGATCGCCACGCCGCACTGCCATGACTGTAAAGACGGCACGGGCGCCACTGATCCGCAGCCGCGAACGAACTTCCTCTGCTGAGAAACTGTCGGCAATTGATACGACAGTACAGCCCGCCAGAACGATTCCAAGATAGATGGCGACCGATTCGGCCGTCATCGGCATAAACACGGCAACGGCCTCGCGCGATTCAATTCCGTGCGCCAACAGGCCGCGTGCCACTCTGTTGGCCAGTCCCCGCAGCTGCGCATAGGTGAATTCGCGTCGTTGACCGTCCGGGGTTACTTCAATGATCGCGCACGTTTGTGACGCACTGCGAAAACAGCTTTCGGCGATGTTCATTCTCGCGCCGACCAGCCACTCAGACGATATTCGGTCATCCGTGGAACCCAGAACGCATTGTGGCGGAGTATCAAAGCGGATACCCAGAGTGCTCAGAACGAACGTCCAGAACTGGTCGGGCTGCGCGACTGACCATTCGTAAAATTGCTGGTAACAATCGAAGCCACGCTCTTTCATCGCCGCGGCGATGTGAGTCCTTTCGACAGTCTGCGCGTCGGGTAACCAAATCGGTGTGGGCAAGTCTTCTGCCGATGGATAGCTGGAACTGGTCGGCATGTTCGACGGCTTCTTTCAGATGGGTGGCAGCGTGCGATTCGGTTCTGCAGTAGCGTGATCGATTTCTTCCAACGGCACAAATTGAGCCATGTCCGGATTGAATGCGAAGACATCGCCGGTTTCAAATTCGTAGACCCAACCATGAAGCTTCAGGTCGCCTCGGCCGACGGCGGCGGCGACGCACGGATGCGTTCTTAGACTTTCGAGTTGCACCAGCACGTTTTCCTCCACGGTCAGCGTCAGCCGTTCCTCCGGGTCAGTCAAGTGTGTGTAATTCTCTTCGACAATTCGCCGAGTGGCTTCGGCATGTTCAAGATACGCCTTGACGGCCGGCATCTTTTCGACCTTGGCGGGGTCCAGAAGTCCGCTCATGGCACCACAATGAGAATGTCCACAGACCACTATATCTTTAACCTTAAGCGCGCTGACGGCGTATTCGATCGTCGCGGCTTCGCCGCCATGGACCGAGCCGTAAGGCGGTATGATATTGCCAGGCGTCCGCTGTATGAAAAGTTCTCCCGGTCTGGTCTGGGTCAGCCGATTGGGGTCAATGCGAGAATCAGAGCAGGTAATGAACAGCGCCAGCGGATTCTGGCCAGCAACCAGTGTCTCAAACAGCTTCTCATCCTTGCTGAAAGAATCTCTTTGAAACCGGTGTATTCCGTCAACAAGTTTTTGCATGGTTTTTGTTTCGGCCAGCTACCGCCAACTGTGCGGCTGAAGGTATGGCATCCGAAGAAGATTGGCGGTTACATGTGGTCTGCACTCCGGCAGAATCTCCCTACTAGCGCAAGCGCCCGCACGCGTTCACGGACTTCGAATTCGACGGCGTCTATGAATACCCTACCAAAAGACGGCATATTCATGCACTCATCACAGTAGAAATGCACGTGGCACGTGATGACTGTCGCCATTGTCAGTTCGACAGCCCGGAAGTTCAGAGTACGATTTCCAATGGTGATTCCGAATTGACTCCGGCCATGTATAGACAAACATTTCGCCGTATGACATCCCGAAATCCCCGATTGCAGAAACTGTTTACTTCCGGCGCGCTGACGCTGCTGTGCACGATCTGCGCAGTGGGAGTTGGGGTGCTGGACGGTGTATGTCAGGACACAATTTCGTCTGAGACGGAAGAGGCACGAGAACTCAACGAAGACGACGAAGTCAATCAACATTGGGCGGTCGTCGATCACAACGTGACGCTAATCCATGGCCATTCCTTTGACGAATGGCGACACGCAGTCCAGAGCAGCGAACTACTTAGCCATTCGTGGCGCTGGTGTTCTCGAGGACCGCCCGCAGCCTGAGTGCAGTCTGGAAACAACGGTGTCTGCGCGGCGCACTGAGAGCGCAGACCTGCAGCTGGTTTCCCCAGGACTGTTCTTCATGAGCCGCCACGGCGATTGAAGACGCGCAACTGCTCCGGATTTTCCACCTGGCGTCTGAGCCACGTGAATGTCGCCGGAAGGCGTTCCTGCATCACCCGGACAATTAACCATTCGTTCGTTTGCGCCGGACTAACGAGAATTGTCCTCACTGTTCCCGGTCCTTCATGTCAATGACTTCATCCACTCAAGATGCCTCGACAGAGCAATCCGGCCGGAGCGATGACACCGCCCTGCGCCGTTTGCGTCAAACCATTGAACACTGTGCGCATTTTCTGCCTGCACAAGGACCTATCACGGTCTTCGTGCATCACAACACACTGCACGCGTTTGAAGATCTTGGCTTTGACGCGAGAGTCCAGGCTGGTGGACAGCTGTTCGGTTGTCATGCATACCTGCCGGAAGAACGATACCGACAAAAACTGCAGACCGGACGAATTCGTGTTGCCGACCTGGAGGCCGTGCTTCTTGAGGATCTGGGTGATGAAGCCGATCGGCTGGTCGCCGATTTCGGCACGCGATATGCGCTACAGCTGGCAATGCTGCAATTCCCTTTCCACACCGCTGCCAGGGCGGAGTTGCAGTGGTTAGTCGCAGAAACCGATGCGTTGCGGAGTTTTCGAGTGGAAGTTGATCGGCCCGTCCGCGACGAAATGATTGCCCAGTCTCGTGAGTGGGCGTTGCGCACGCAGAAAGGGGACGATTCGCTCACTCAGTGCGGATCAGTCAGCGTGCTGGCAGATGCGTTGAGGCAATTCGGTCGGCAGGACACAATCGATTCATGGAGTGACAAAACGTGGGAGGCATTTGTCCTCAACTATCTGTGGAGAGTGTGTGGCAATGGTCTTCAACTTGCAGAGGGTGTTCACTCTGCAAACACTCACACTTCGAGTGATGGAGCATCTGATCCGCACGTCGTGGAAAGAACATCCGACGATCCGTTTGCAGGACAGCCCGCAAACGTGGTTGCGTCCGGTTCTGCTGCAGAACACGCTGGACGTCGGCATCGTGACGTCCTGCTTGCCACAACCGGAGAGGACACCGACCTGCTGGTGCATGACGTACTGATCAATTTCTGTGCCGCATTTCTTGACCAGGGTTTTGCCGATTGGGAGCTGCCGAATCGTGAATCGGGGCTGCTTGTATCGTTTCTGACGCTTTACGGGAAGTCCTTTGCCGCGCCCACGCGATGGTTGGCTGACTTGCGGAATGAAACGCGGCGGATTGCGGACGCAAAACTCTCGCTGCTCGCATCCATCACGGAATCACTTGCGTTGCTGGGCGTTGACGACTCGGAACGGGAGTCATTTATCAATCAGTCGCTGCTCGCACTTCGTGGCTGGGCCGGCATGATCTGGCAGATGGAAACAAATGCAGAATGGGCGCCACATCCCGCACCCGCGGGAAGTCTTGTGGAATTTCTTGCGGTGCGACTGATTCTGGATCGAGTTGCGCTCGAGCATGTTGCCCGCAAGGCGTTGGGCGTTGTCGGTCCGCTGGAAACATTTCGGGAGACGCATCGACGAAGTGGCCAGGGCGAAGATCACAACACTCTTGACGAGCCTGCATTTATTGTCTTTCAACTCGCTCAGGTTCGTGGGTGGAAACCGGGAGACCTGGAGGCTCTTTCACGGGAGCAGTGGCAGGTTTTGGTCCGGGAAATCGAATCGTTCACGAGTCTTGAACGACGTCGAATCTACCACCGGGCATTTGAACGCAAGTACCGCAACGAGACTCTGGATGCGGTACTGCACCAGTGTTTTGTACGGCCTTTCGTCGTGGTTTTTCGCTGGTGTGATGCGAAGGAGCGACGATGGACCGATTACCTTTCCGGCGATGAGTCGGAAGATCTGGAGGATGCAGTGCCTCATGCTTCCTCTCTTGAGGATTTCGTTTGATGTCGGAACTCCATTTCCCGTGGCTGGAGCTGTCGGTCGTCATTCCGCTGATTGGCGATTTTGTGGTGGCCGCCATCAAGGAAGCGGTGACTGCGCGCCGAGTGTGTCTGGTGGTCTGCGGACTGACACTGGCGTGTGCGACCGGCGAGTGGATCGATTTTGCCGGACTGGCGACATTCGAGGCACACGATCACTGGGATGTACTTGAATTCGTTTTCCACGAAGACGTTTTCGTCATTGACGAACTTAACGCTCCGCTGCTGCCTTTGGCAGCTTTGTTGTACGCGTTGACTGTCCTTTCGACGTAGCGTACAAAAGTGAATCGATTTTCATTTACGTCGACTCTGATTTCAGAAGCGATTCTGCTGGCGACACTCAGTTGCCGGCAGGCGTGGGTGATCATCGCGTTTCTGACGCTGGCGATCATTCCTGTCTGGTTGGAATTAAGCTCACGACGCCGCTGTACGCGCGTGTTTTCGATCCACATGGGCCTGTTTGTTCTGTTGCTCGTCCTGGGGCAGGTGATGATCGACATCGGATTCACACTTGCCGGGGGCGCGCTGTTGACGTTTGCCGTGCTGTTGCGGAGCGGCATCGTTCCACTGCATTGCTGGATGACCGACCTGTTTGAGAAGGCTTCGTTTGGTACGGCACTGCTGTTTGTTGCACCGATGACCGGAGCCTATGCCGTCGTGCGTCTGGTGTTGCCGATCGCACCCGATTGGGCCATGCAAAGCATCGCGATCGTTTCATTAATCACGGCGGTTTATGCGGGTGGAATGGCGATCGTCCAGCGTGGGGCGAGACGCTTTTTCTGCTATCTGTTTCTAAGTCATTCCTCTTTGGTATTGGTGGGACTTGAACTTGTCACACCCATCGGACTTACGGGCGCGCTGTGCGTCTGGCTTTCTGTTGGACTGTCGCTCGCGGGCTTCGGTCTGACGTTGCGCTGTGTCGAGTCGCGCACAGGACGAATTTCAATGGGGCAGTATCATGGCCTCTACGAACAGATGCCCACGCTGGCAGCATTGTTTCTGCTCACGGGGCTGGCATCGATTGGGTTTCCCGGCACGGTGGGTTTCATCGGTACGGAACTTCTGATTGAAGGAGCTGTCAGCGTCTATCCATTGGTCGGTATGGCCGTCGTCGTTGCGGCGGCTCTGAATGGTATCGCAATTCTGCAGGCCTACTTCCGTGTGTTTACAGGGACACGACACATGGCGCAGTGTTCATTGCGGGCCAGACCATCCGAGAAGATCGCGGTCCTGATTTTGGCGGCGCTGATTGTCGGCGGAGGGTTTTATCCTCAGTGGGGCGTTGCCTCACGTTATCACGCGGCGGCGGCACTGCTGAAACATCGTGGCGAGCAGTCGGATAGTCATCGGCAGGATGATTCGGCGACGGTCAATCAGGCGAATCAGTTGATGCCGATTTCAGTAAACAGGTGATCAGCGGAGGTTGGCATGCTGGAAGTCACTCGACAGGTGAACGACTAATCCATCTCGCGGTATCAGATTGCATCATCGGCACATCGTCTACTGACGCATCGCAACGTCCCAAACTGTTTCCGCAAGTCGAGGTTAACGTGACGTGAGTGGCAAGATCAGATACAGCCGGTTGGTCAATCCTCCGGCACTTACGGCATGAACAGAGACGGGCGAGAAATCCCATGGGACGCAACCGGTTTGATAACAGCAGCGATGTTCGGAAGTCCACGGTTAAGTGTCCGAACCTGCGTTTGGTCGGTGTGCCCGCAGCAGATCAGGACAAACTGACGAGTCCTGGAAAACCGTGGTCTTACTTAGTGTGTCGTGCCTCATGAGCTCTTGACTCGAAATGTTTGGCCGAGGTGAAGTTCGCACGCACGGGAGAGCGCCGTCTCCGGCCCGATCCTGAAATGCAGTGCGGCTTTCGTGATTTCACCTATTGGGCAGCATAGCTGGCGATCATTGTTATCAAACGATCATTATCAAGAGGCTTGCTGATATACTCGTTGCAACCAGCGCTGAGGCAATTCCGTCGGTCGCCACGCATTGCTTGTGCTGTCATTGCGATGATCGGACCGTCATAGCCAGCCGCTCGAAGCATGGCCGTCGCATCGTATCCGTCCATGACCGGCATCTGCATGTCCATCAGGATCACGTCAAACGAAGCCCCTTCGTCTCTCGCTGCTATGGCGAGGTCGTGGGCGATTCTACCGTTTTCCGCCGATGTGACATCGGCTCCGGCGTCCTCAAGTATAAGCGAAACCAGCCTCGCATTGGCGGGATAATCCTCGGCCAGAAGGATTCGGCAGTTGAGACTGGGACAGGAATGGGCTTGCTTCCGTTTTTCGAGCGTCGTGAACGCAGTTTTCCTCTGACCGTCAAGCAGCTGTTCACCATCGAGCAACTCTACACCATCGAGTGATCCCGCCATGACCGTCAACGTGAAGGTGCTGCCCTCACCGAATGCACTTTTCACTGTGATGTCGCCGCCGAGATCAATCGCCAGTCGCTTACAGATTGTCAACCCCAACCCGGATCCGTGATATTCGCGGGTCGTGGAAATATCTGCTTGCTGGAATGGCTGAAACAGAGTGGCTATCTGTTCGCCGGTTATCCCGATGCCCGTGTCGACGACATCAATCTGAATTTTCGGCACGTCTGATTCAGCATCTGACAGGCGAGCTACCAGAGTGACCTTGCCGCTCTCCGTGAACTTAACGGCATTGCCAACCAGATTGAGAAGTATTTGTCTCAGCCGGGTTGGATCGGATTCAATGCTCTCCGGAAACGGCCCGTCGTACTCGATATCAAGTTGGACGTTCTTCTCCCTGGTGCGAATTACCAACAACGAAACGACTTCTGCCAGAATCTCACCAAGCGAGCACGAAATGCTCTCGATTTCCAGTTTTCCGGCGTCAATTTTTGAAAGATCCAGGATGTCATCGATGATGGCGAGAAGATGCTTGCCATTCTGTTCAACAATTGTTGCCGCATCGAATTGCTCCTCATCTAACTCACTGTCCATTAGTACATTAATGAATCCCAGGATCGCCGTCATGGGAGTGCGAATTTCGTGGCTCATGTTGGCGAGGAACGCACTCTAGGCAACATTCGCAGCTTCGGCGGTTACTTTGCCGCGGCCAAGTTCTTCCTCGGCATAATCGCCAACCGTAGCTGAATCTCCGTGTCTTCAGCCGTCTGAACGACGGCGCCGTTTAGCCTGACCCAGAACGGATCGTCGCCTTCTTTGTGCATCCGCAAATCGCAGAATTTCCTTTCTCGGCTATCAAGCAGGTCGCGTCGGAACTGGTAGTATTCATTCTGATTATCATCAACGATGAATTGAGAGAATCTGACGTTCGCTAACGAACGTCTTTCCTTGCCCAACATCTCCGGAAAGATGAGGTTGGACTTCATAATGAGTCCTTTGTCGCTGAGAGTCACGTAGCCGACGGGAGCGAAGTCGTAGAGGTCCGCGTAGTCGTGTTGAGATTCGGCGAGTTCTTCCTGGGCGCGTCGAAGCTCCTCGTTTTGCATCTCCAGTTCGATCTGGTGGGTGCGAAGCTCGTGAACCAGTTGGTCGATCTCTTCCGCTGGCGTGTCCAACGTAATTGGAGGCCGGTTTTGAAGAGCGACTTCTGCACGTTTGCGGAGTTCTGACGGCTCGCTCGAACCTGCTTCGTGTTCTGACATGGCGAACTAACAACTTGCGTCTATTGATCGATCGGGACAATCAATTCATGGGCGACTTCAGATAATATGCGAAATCACTGCTCCGGTCCAATCGGGGCGTTCTTAGTTCGAATGCGATCTCTGACATCCTGAATCAACGCGACAAAGTGATCCACTACTCCGCTGGCCGGTCGCATCGAGCCGCGCCAGCTTCCGCCGAGCTTATCGGACTCGACGACATTCCGCACCGAGTCGGGAGGCGGGCGGCTCTCCGCAGACCAGAGAAGTAATCGGCGCTGGTCGTGTTCCATCTGAATGGTCTTCGCGATGATTTCGCGTGGGATCTGGTTGGCCAGTGCGGCCACTCGTTCGAAGTGTTTTCCCTGCCAGATGCATGTTGCTGCCTGCGAGAGCACGTCTAATGTCTGGTAGTCCGTGGCCTTCTCGCGCTGTGACAAAGCCACAAACGCATTCGCTCGTTGCCCCTTCCATTTTCCGGAACTGAGCTGAATAGGGCGAATATCATTGATTAGCCGAGGCGACCGTGATTTGCGTGATAATATCGGCGCATGCACAAACACGAAAGTACGGCGTGAAAGCGTCACAGAACCTATCCTGGCAGAGCAATTCCAGAACCAATACTGCTGTTTGGCAATCTGAGGCAGGTTATCCACCGCCTGAAATGCTCATCATGGCAGATGACACCATGACGGGTGATGCCGCCTACTGGCGAGCATGCGCGGGCACGGCGATGCTTTACACCGGTGATTTTCAAAACGCCAAACAGTTGCTGCAAGCCGTGACTCGACGAGCCGACCGCAAACCAGCCAAGCCGGCCGGCACGATGCTGGAGACCTTCCATCAACATCGAGCACGACAGATCGGCCGAGCGAACATCACAAATAAGATTCTGATTGAGTTGNTACGTCGATGCCTTGAAAGCGAATATCCACGCTGATTACGGGGTGTTTTCACCAGTTCGCGGCGAGTACCTGGATCTCATCAATGCCGCCGAACTGAACGACCCGCAAATCGCATGGGACATCGGGACCGGCACAGGTGTCATCGCAGCCGTGCTGGTGGCACGTGGCGTTCAGCAAGTCATCGCCACAGACACATGCGGCCGCGCCTTGCAATGTGCCGCTGAGAATATTCAACGCCTGCATATGCAAACAAAGATCAGCCTGGTTGAGACAAGCCTGTTCCCTGAAGGCAAAGCCGACCTCATCGTCTGCAACACACCATGGGTGCCTGCCAAAGTTAATACGCCGATCGAACGTTCCATCTACGATCCGAAAAGCCAAATGCTAAAGGGCTTTTTAAACGGGGCAAAGGCACGCTTAAATGCAAACGGTGAAGCCTGGTTGATTATGTCAAACCTGGCAGAGCATATTGGCCTGCGGAGTCCTGATAATTTGCAGGATTGGATCAGGCAAGCTGGCTTGAGTGTGATTGAAAAACGAGACACCTCGCCGCAACATGCCAAGTCGAGTGAGCAATCAGACCCTCTCTATGAAGCGCGTTCAAGAGAAGTGACATCGCTGTATCGGTTGAGGTCTGCTGATGAGAGATAGGGGACTTCGGGTTTCCTGAACGTTAACGCTGCTCCTCGTTCCGTTCTGAACAGGTTTCGTTTTTTATGTGGAGATCGGTCACGCCGGACGAGCTGCGCTGAAGGTCCCAGGCACCTGTGTGTGTGCCCGTATTCAAACCCCGTGACAGCCCCGCAGCATCCGCAAACCGACCGAATTCGGGACGGCCTTTGTCTTCTGATCGCTGATTGTCAAACAGCTTTGTGGTCGGCTGAGTTTTTTGACCGTACGGCGTCATTGCGGCGCTGCTGAGAGCCATTCGTAAATTTGACCGAAATCACTTGACCGTAATCGGAGACGCACGTTCTGACTTCATCACAAACGGAAGTTGGAAGACGCTCCCCTTGCTGTCGGAGAAATAGAGGCGGGATTCGGAAGGCTGCCGCCCGTGTCCGTCGGCCCAAAGGGCGACGAAGTCGACGTTCGCGTTCAGTACGCGGCGGACATAAGTGTGGTTCATCGGACTGTCGCGTGTCATTTGCCGCGTCCTGGTCCATGTCGCCCCCCGGTCGCGACTTGTCCACATTTCGACTTCACCACCAGGGTTGAAAGGCTGCGGTCCGCTTGCGGTTGGGCCGGTGATTCGCCAGTCGTCCGGCCCCAACATCCACAGTTCGCCCATGTCGTAGTAGTTGTCCGAGGTCGTGACTGGCGCCGAAAGCCAGCGCTCGCCGTCCCATCGCGTGATGGTCCACGTGCGAGGATCATTCTTCGGGCCGGACTCGTAGCCCTTGCTCGTGATGTACAACAACACCGGATGGTCGTTTTCGTCAAAACGCAGGTCCTTGAGATAGACGTTCATACCTTCTGCTTCATAATCCCGAACGAGCGCGTCGTTGCGAACCTCTGTGAGCGGCAGCGACAGTTTGCGGCCGTCGACTGATTGCCATGTCGCACCGTTGTCGGCGGATTCGACATAGTATAAGTTCGTCCGCCAATTGAGTCCCTTTCCTTCCGGGTGATAGTTGAACATCGAACCAGCCTTTGCCTTGC
>LWDU01037598.1_pt1 | contig 47240 bp, 36 predicted proteins | sample 727161 | NCBI WGS metagenome assembly LWDU01 (sample SAMN04566230, study PRJNA314399) | hydrothermal vent metagenome | isolation source: deep sea hydrothermal plume seawater | place: Mexico: Gulf of California, Guaymas Basin | collected 2004-07-11
CCACTGAAGGCGCCACCACCGTGACGGCCCATGCCGCCGTAAGTGTCGACGATGATCTTGCGACCGGTCAAACCACAATCACCATGGGGACCGCCGAGCACAAACTTGCCCGTGGGGTTGACATGGTAGATCGTTTCATCGTCAAGCATCTCTGCAGGGATCGTGGTCTTGATCACCTTCTCGATGATCTCTCTCTTGATCTCTGCCAGCACCTCGACCTCTTCGCTCTTGCCATTGATCTCAGGATCGTGTTGGGTGCTGATCACCACCGTATGCACGCGAACGGGCTTCTCGCCCTCGTACTCAACCGTAAGCTGGCTCTTGGAGTCAGGACGCAACCAGGGCAGACTGCCGTCCTCCCGCAATTGGGCCATTTTCTCCACCAAGCGGTGGGAATAGTGCACTGGGAAGGGCATCAAGACATCAGTCTCATCGCAGGCGTAGCCAAACATCAGGCCTTGATCCCCCGCGCCCTGTTCCGTGTGCAGGCCTTCCCCTTCACTGACGCCCTGACTGATGTCGGGGGACTGCTTGTCAAGGGTAACCATCACCGCGCAGGTATCCGCGTTGATGCCAAAAGCATCGCTGGTGTAGCCAATGCGCCGCAGGGTGTCCCGGGCGATCTCTTGGTAGTTGACTACCGCCTTGGTTGTGATCTCTCCAGCCACCACGCAAAGGCCCGTGGTCACCAGGGTTTCGCAAGCCACACGGCTGGCGGGGTCTTGCTCGAGCAGGGCATCGAGAATGGCGTCAGAAACCTGATCGGCAACCTTGTCGGGGTGGCCCATGGAGACGGATTCGGAAGTGAAGAGAGTACGGGCCATGGGGCTCTTGAAAGGGTTCTGGGAAAGGGGCCTGGGAAGGGAAAGCGGAGGGAACAACCTCTGGGGTGTGTTCCGCCCCAGCCTTCATCGGCCAAACAGGATACTCGGATGAGCAAAAAGCGCCAAGCGAGGAAGCCCCGTCAACCGGATCTCAGGCCTTGGACCAGCGGCCAGGGGGCAGAATCTCGAATGCGACCAGGGCCTCCAGGGTGCGCTCAGTTGCCCCCTGCTGGCTTCTGACCGCCTCGCGGCCTGCTTGCCCCATGGCATGGGCTCCATTTGGGTCGGCCAACAACTCGCCCACGGCTTTGCTCAGTTCCACCCCGTTGTGAACCAGCCGACTGGCCCCCGCACGCGCCAGCAGTGCAGCCTCCTGTTGGAAGTTTGAAACGCTGGGTCCATGCAGAACGGGCTTTCCCTGGGCTGCTGGTTCGAGCACATTCTGACCCCCGTGCTCCACCAAGGTACCCCCCACGAAGGCCAGGGTGCAGATTCCATAGAACACCTCCAACTCACCAATGGTGTCCACCACCAGGGGCCGGCTGACATCGGGCTGCTCTCGCCCAGTTCTCAAGTCCGTCAGGAGCTGGACCTGAAAACCAGCCCGCCCCAGGGCATCCACCACCGAGGGAACCCTGGGAGGGTGACGCGGCACAAGGATCACACGGGCCTCTGGAGCCGCGGCTGCGAATGCCCGGGTCACTGTCAGGTCCTCCGTGTCGTGAGTGCTGCCAGCCAACAGCACGGGCACCTTTGGATCCAGGGCGAGCAGACGCCGTAGATCCTGGTGGGACTGCTGCTCCCCGTCCGGGGCCTGCTCAAGTTCCATGCGTATACCATCCACCTTGACATTCCCCGTAACCAAAATCCTGTCCGGGTCAGCCCCCAGGGCACGAAAGCGCTTGGCGTAGACTTCTGACTGGGCGGCGAACAGGGAGATGCGGTCGAAGTGAGTCAAGGTCGGGCCAAAACGCTGATAGTTGGCCAGGCTTGCGGGTGTGATGCGCCCGGAGACGATCGCCGTGGGAATTCCGCGACGATCGCTGCAATGAATGAAAGTCGGCCAGACCTCAAGCTCCATCAACAAGAGGGCGGTAGGCTGAATGCACCCCAAGAAGCGCGATACCAAGGGCAGGAAATCCAGGGGAAAACGCACCACGGTCAAGTCGGGGTAGAGGTCCCGCGCAACCTTCAGGCCTGAATCCGTGGAGGAACTGACCACCACCTCATGTTCTTGCAACAGGGCAGCCACCAGGGACTGACTGGCCTTGACTTCACCGACAGAGACCCCGTGCACGAGAATACGGCCACGTGCAGGAGCAGGCTCAAGACTGGGCACATCCAGGGCCAGACGCCCCACCACCATGACACGAAACTCCTTGGAAAGAACTGAGCGGGCGATCCACCAGGGAGAGCCCAACACGAACAGGAGAAACCAGGCCAGGCCATAGACCACGCGCAGCAGGGGCAGCGCCCATCGGACCCTGGATCTCCGATGTGTGGCGTGATCAACCATGGGGTCTTTGGGTGGCGCGTGAGATTTGGAGTTCAGTGCTGTGCCAATTCAGGCACGATCCAAGCTCAATTGCCGAAGCAAGTCAGCTACCGTGGCACTTCTTGAATTTCTTGCCGCTGCCGCAGGGGCAGGGATCGTTGCGCCCTGTACCGGGGAATGCCTCGGCGGGGGCGGCGAGAGGTTTCTGTCCGGGCTGGGGCGGCTGGTTCCCCGGGGAGCCAGGATCCCCCGCAACTTGCTGCTGCTCCTTGGCAGCCTTTTGTCGCCGCATCATGTCGAAGGCCCCTGAAGCGGGAACCCGGCCGCGCATGCTCTGTTGAGCCACCTGGGCTCGAGCCCTGCGCTGCAGCTCCTGAAGCTGCTGAGGACTGAGCTTTTGTGCCCCGGATCCAACCTGCCCACCCTGCACCATGCCCCTAGGCTGCAGAGCATCTCCTTGAGCCGTCCCGGGTGCACTCCCCTGGTCGGACTCATCCGGCCGTCGCACCTCAATGCGCAGCAGCAAACTGGCCACCTCGTCCTCAATGGCAGGCAACAGTTGTTCCTGAAACATGGTCGTGCCCTCACGCTTGTAAGCGGTCTTGGGGTCTTCCTGCCCATAGCCACGCAGGCCAATGCCCGCCTTGAGGGCATCGACTGCCTTGAGGTGATCCTTCCAACGACCATCGATGGCGTTCAAGATCAGGTACTGCTCGACACGGCGGGTGAGTTCTTCACCCAATTCCTTTTCCCGGGTCTGGTGGCGGGCCTCCAGGACTTCCAGCACGGGGCCGGGATCAGCCTCATCCGGCTCAGTGGCTTTTATCGCCAGCGCCTGATCCAACTCCAAGCCAAAGGTCTTGAGGCACCACTCCTTGAATCCACTTGGATCCCCGAGGTGCACCGTGGCGCCACGGTTCAAGGACCCCCCCAACATAGTCAGGGCCTTCTCGGTCAACTCGATGTTCTCCATCACATCCTGACGCACGCCATAAATCGTCTTGCGCTGCTGGTCCATCACCTCGTCGTACTCGAGCAGAGACTTGCGGATCTCGAAGTTGCGATCCTCCACCTTGCGCTGGGCCTTGGCGATGGCCCGAGTCACCATGCCGGACTCAATGGGCTGACCCTCGGTCATCCCCAGACGCTCCATGGCGTTGACCACCCAGTCACGGTAGAAGATTCGCATCAAGGGGTCTTCCAGGGAAAGGAAGAAGCGACTGCGACCGGCGTTGCCCTGACGGCCCGAGCGGCCGCGCAACTGGTTGTCAATGCGTCGGGACTCATGACGTTCCGTGCCCAACACATACAGACCCCCAAGCGCCAGGACTACTTGCTCATCCGCATCACAGCGCTCGCGCACTTGCTCGCGGATCGCGTCGATCTCCTCCAAGTGATCCAGGTCTCCAAGGACCAGCTCTTTGGCCTCCAAAGCACGGGCCAGCCGATACTCCAGGTTTCCCCCCAGCTTGATGTCCGTACCCCGGCCGGCCATGTTGGTGGCTACGGTGACCGCGCTCTTGTCCCCAGCCAAGGCAATGATCTGGGCCTCACGCTCGTGGTTCTTGGCGTTCAGGACTTCATGCTTGAGTTTTCGCTTGCGCAGCATCGCGGAGAGGGTCTCTGAGTTATCCACCGACGCGGTGCCCACCAGGATCGGTTGGCCCAAGGCATTCACCTCCTCGATCTCATCGCAGATCGCATTCCACTTTTCACGCTCCGTGCGATAGACCACGTCCTCGTCGTCGTCTCTGGCTATGGGCAGATGGGTGGGGATCGAAACCACATCGAGGCCATAGATCTTGTGGAACTCCCCCGCCTCGGTGAGCGCGGTTCCGGTCATGCCTGACAGCTTGTCATACATGCGGAAGTAGTTCTGGAAGGTAATTGTGGCCAGGGTCTGGGTCTCCTGCTTGGGAATCAGGCCCTCCTTGACTTCCACAGCCTGGTGCAAGCCATCGGACCAACGCCTGCCCTGCATCTTGCGGCCGGTAAATTCATCCACGATGATCACTTCCGGAGCGACCTGTCCCGTGCGCGGGTCTTCGGCCTCTTCCACCACATATTCCTTGTCCAGGTTATAGAGGGTGTGGGCACGAATCGCATTCTCCAGGTAGTGAGGCCAGTCTTCAAAGCCCGGCTCATAGAAGGAAGAAACCCCCAGAAGTTCCTGCGCACACACAATGCCCGCCTCCGTCATGGACGCCGAGCGCTCCTTCTCCTTGACCTCATAATGTGTGTCCCGCTCCAGCTGCACCGCAATCTTGTCCGCTTCCACATAACGGCCAATGTGCTCCTCTGCTGGGCCGGAAATGATCAAGGGGGTTCTGGCCTCATCGATCAGAATGGAGTCCACCTCGTCCACGATTGCGAAGTAGAGATCCCGCTGGACCTGCTGGTCCACCTGGGTCTTCATGTTGTCGCGCAGGTAATCGAAGCCGAACTCGTTGTTCGTGCCATAGACGATGTCACAGTCATACATAGCCCGGCGCTCGGTGGGATCCATGTCTGACTGAATCGAACCCACACTCAGACCAAGATACTCATAGATCGGACGCATCCAATTCGCATCACGGCCGGCGAGATAATCGTTGACCGTCACCAGGAAACAGGTGCGCCCTATCAAGGCGTTGAGGGCCATGGGCAGGGTGGCCACAATCGTCTTGCCCTCGCCCGTGCTCATCTCAGCAATCTTGCCCTCGTGCAGCACAAAGCCACCCACGATCTGCACATCGAAATGGCGCATGCCCAGGGTTCGCATGGAAGCCTCGCGCACCATGGCAAAGACATGGGGCAGGTGATCATCCAGTTCGGTCTCGCCTCCCCCCACTGACTCGCGGCGCTGCCGCATCTCGGCCTGCATGGCATCCCGATCGAGGCCCTGGGCCCACTCCTCCAAGTCAGCGACCTGACCGACGATCGGCTCCAGCGTGCGCAGAAAGCGCTCGTTCTCCGACCCAAACATGCGCTTGAGACCGCGACCGACCTTGTCTCCCACAGCGCCAAAGCGATCGGTGATATTATCCCATTCCATGGTGTTTTCTCGCCCCTTGCCCTGCGCAGGGATACCGGTGGGGCAGTGCCCAGGATACAACGGGCGACCATTGAACCCATCAAGAGGCCCCCTGCCAAGGGTTGCCCCTGGAGAGTTTGCCCAATCAGCCCGATCAGGGTCTTGAAATGGGGCTCGCCCCCCCCTGGCCCTCCTCTGGACTGCCCCCATCCGGTCCCAGCAACTGATCGATCAGGTCAAACAACATCTCTCGGGGATAGGGTTTCTTCAGCAGCGCGTTGCAGCGCTGAAGCATCTGCAGCTCAATATTCGTCGCCGTTGCCAGCAAGACCTTGAGGTCCGCAGTGCGCGCATTACCCCGCAGCTGCTCCAGCACCTGCCAGCCGTCAAGCTCGGGCATGGCGTAGTCCAGGATCACCAGATCCGGCAGGGGGTCCTGCTCCAGCATCTCCAGCACCCGCCGCCCATCGTGAGCCAGGCTGACTTTGAAGCCCCGGGCCGATAGCAGGGACCCCAGACCGCGGGCCACTGCCTCTTCATCATCCACCAGCAGGATGCTGGCCCCGGCGCCGGGGGCCCGTTCAATGCGCGCGATTTCTTCGGTCAACCTGCACAGATCATCGTGAGTCGGCAGACCCGCGTCGGCCCAAGTGCGCTCGATACGTTCCTTGAGGGCCCGATTTGCTTCGCGCAGCTCGCACCAGGCACCATAGTCGGGCATGCTCGGATCCACCCGCAGATCGTCATGGGTGTCCACCGAAAAGAAGAACTCATCGTGCACCAGATACTCCTGGATCACGAGCTTCATGAAGGGGTAGCGCCAATTGCCAAGGCGCAGGGTGTAGCGCTCGCAGGGTACTTTTTCTTCGGCCTTAGGCCGCTCAAAGGCAGCGTTCAAGTCCTGCATGGTCTGGGCTTGATCGATCAGCTCCAGGTTGACGGGAGGTTTTCCGGGCAGACCCGAAGGCCAAGCTTTCTCCATGTAGAGCTCAACCGCACGGCGCACGTGGGAAGGGGTCAGTCTCTCGATCCGCATGTCTGGCTCTTGCTCCTGGGATCAGAGGTTCCCGGCCTCACATTGCAGATTGCGGGCTAGTCGTCCGCTGACCTCGGCGGAAGTTGCGATTCCTTCCTCGTCGAGACAGGCGGAGAGTTCCTGGGCCAAGGTGGCAAGACAGGCTGGATCCGAAAAACTCGCGGTACCCACCTGCACGGCGGTGCAGCCCACAGCCAGGAATTCCAGCACATCCTCGGCGTTACGAATTCCTCCGCAGCCGATCACTGGAATCTTCACGGCCTGGCATACCTGCCAGGCGCAGCGCATGGCAATGGGTTTGATTGCCACGCCCGAATACCCCCCCACTACTGTGGCCAGTTGGGGCTCCCCACGGCGCCAATCGACCCCCATGCCCAGCAAGGTGTTGATCACCGTCAAGCCGTCTGCGCCTCCCGCCTCGGCGGCCAACGCTATGTCCTCGATGCGAGTCACATTGCCGGAGAGCTTGGCAAAGACCGGCTTGGTCGTCGCTGCGCGCACCCCGGCCATCACGCGCTCGGCGGTGGCGGGCTCGGTGCTGTAGGGCAGGCGCCCCCCGTCCACGTTGGGACAGGAGAGGTTGACCTCCAGGGCCTGCACCTTTGGGCAATCGTCCAGACGAGCGGCAGCGATGGCGAACTCCTCCTCCGTGTGGCCGCCTATGTTGGCGATCAGCACCGCATCGGGATCGCACACACTGGCCAGGGTCTCGTTGATGTACGCATCCAGCCCACGGTTTTCGAGCCCGATGGAGTTCAGAAAGCCCGCCTCGGTTTCTTGGATGCGCGGCATGGGGTTGCCCGGTCGCGGAGTCAAAGTCACAGTCTTGCTGACCCAGGCCCCAAGAGCACGAGCAGGGACCAACTGGGCCATTTCAAGACCATGGCCAAAGGTTCCTGACGCCGACAAGATCGGGTTGCGCAGCGCGAGGCCAGCCAAGCGTGTGGAGAGATCCGACATGTTTCGCTTCTACCCAAACCACTCTAGCCCGAGCCAAGCGCCGTGTTTTGCGGGAAATGCCCAAAAACACCTGGGAAGATTCCCGGCCACAGACCAGGGGGCACGAACCGCCCCGGAATCCAGGTCAGCCCGGCCCTTCTCAGTCGCTGGGTTGCTCCGGCAGGCTTCCGCCCGCAGCACCTGCATCTGGAGCGGACCCGCCAATGGGCTCATCGGTACCTTCATCCCTGGAGCGGCCCCCGGAGCCCCGCTCCAGACCAGAGTCGTCCTCCTGGCCGCCGGACTCAGAGTCATGCGGCCCGAAGATCAGCACCAGCGCCCCTACCGAGATCGCCGAATCAGCAACATTGAAGGTGGGAAAATGCCAGTCCCAGTAAGAAAAGTACACATCGATGAAATCACGCACGGGGCCAAAGGGCATGCCTTCGCGTCCAGCCAGGGGCTCATAGGTCAAGTTGTCCCACAAATTGCCGAGACAACCCGCCAGCACCAGGATCAGGGCCAGCACGTGCCAGGCTCGGCCAGGGCCCGCGCGAATCAACAGGACGACCAGCACCCCTGCCGCAAGAGCGCGCCCAAGCACCAGCACCCAGGGAATGGATTGCAGAAAGCCGAAAGCCGCTCCATAGTTCAGGTTGTGCATCAGGGTCACGCTTTCCCCTAGCACGGAATGGCGCAGGTGCCCGTGGGGACAACGCACGAGAGCTGGTCTGGCCTCGGGCTCGTAGACGCTTTCGAAGTTTGGCATGCGAGCTTCCAGCCAGGGCATCACCGCGGCCTTCGATCCAAGATCCGCGCCCACCAGGACAAACAACCAGAAGAAGCGCAAGAACAGGGTCTGGCGCGAAACCCGAAGCGCACCCGGCACTGGTTGATCAGGTAGCGGTCCGCTCATTCAATCTCACCCGCCTCGTGCTTGCGTTGACAGGTGATGCAATGGGCCGCGTGGGGCATGGCCCTGAGGCGCAACTTGCCAACCAGATCATTGCAGGCAGTACAACGGCCAAAGGTGCCCCCCTTGATTCGACTGAGGGCATCGAGAATCTGCTGGGCGGTACGCTCATCCTGACCGAGGAGTTCGAAGGAGATTTCGAGGGCCACAATCTCGCTGCCAGAGTCCTCAGCACTCACATCGTCGCCAGGTAACTGGCGGGTCTCCTGGGCCAACACTTCCAAGTCTCCCTGGACCACCCGCAGCATCTGCTTGAGCCCCTGCTCGAACTGACGAAGTTCAATGGCGCTGAGGGGTTTCTTGGGCATGCTTGAGGGGGTCTGTGGAGACTCTCGGGGGGCGGAGTATAGGCAGGCCGGCCTTCGGTTCCAAGATGTGGCTACAACTGATCCGCCCATGAGATTCCATTTGTGCGCTTGCACAGTCGGTTTGGAGGCGCCCAAGAAGCTAGGCTGGACCCCTTGCCAACCCCCTCTGCTGCTCAACCGATCCGGGACAAACCCACCCTGCCCGCTTGCCAGAAGGCGGCGATTGAAGATCTGCTCGACAGCCTGCGGGTGGAGGCAGGTCTTGCGCGCAACACCCTCAGCGCCTATCGCCGGGATCTGGAGGCCTTCGCGCGCTGGGCGGCGGACCGCGATCTGGCACAGCCCGGCGCAGCCAACCCCGACGATCTGATCGACTACCTGGGGCACCTGCGCGCCCTGGGGGCCGCCCCCGCAACCGTCGCCCGAGCCCTGGTTTCCCTGCGTCTCTTCTATCGGTTCCTGGTGGCAGAAGGAGAAATCAAGAGCGATCCCAGCGCGCGTATACCCAGCCCCAAGCTACGGCGCCACCTGCCCGGAGTCCTCGATACGGACGAAGTGGACGCTCTGCTTGCATCCTGCCAGGGAGAGGATCCCCTGCTGCAGAGAGACCGCGCCCTGTTGGAATTGCTCTACGCCACCGGGGCGCGCATCAGCGAGGCGGTGGGCCTTTCCAGTGAGGGCATTGAGCGCGAATTCCAGGTAGTTCGCCTCCTGGGCAAGGGAGGCAAGACACGACTGGTGCCACTGGGTGGCCGTGCCCAACAAGCTCTGCGAATCTACCTCAGCCAAGGACGCCCCCGGCTGGCCCGAGCGGACAGGGCGCCAGAGGTCTTTCTCTCGCGCACCGGTCGCCCCCTGACCCGCGCCGCCGCCTGGCGCCGAGTGCGCCAGGCAGCCCTGCGCGCGGGAATCAGCGCGTCTGTCTATCCCCACGCGCTACGCCACTCGTTCGCCACCCACATGCTGGCCGGAGGCGCGGATCTGCGAGTGGTGCAGGAACTGCTGGGGCACGCCTCAATCCGAACCACCGAAGTCTATACCCACGTGGATGCGGATGGGGTGCGCGCCTTGCATCGCTTGTATCACCCGCGAGCCTGACCAGCGAACTCACGCACAGACCGGAAAGCGCAAGAAAGAGGCTCCACGAAAGCCAGGCCCCGATACAGAACGCCTGGCCCAAGGCCCCTGTCTTGGGCTGATTCAGTCGAGGGACTTGACCTGGTGGCGCAGCCAGAGCCCAGCACCATGGCGCTGGGCGCCAAGCCCCATGGGTCCGTCCATGGCCCGCCCCAGCAATTCAACCGACTCCACCGAAACCCCGTTGACCACCACAAACAATCGCTCGTTCTTGACCTCAATCACGAAACTGGTCGGGTCGTAGAGCCGCACGGGAATCTGCAGATTGCGAGCCAGCATGTTGAAGCTGTCTTTAGCAGGATCATAGGCAAAGACCGTAACGCCGGCACTCTGGGTGATCGCCACCGAAAGGTAGCTCTCACCGTCAAGCCCCAAGAAGATGTTCATCTGGCTCTTGCTGCGGGCTCCCGGAAAGAGCATCACATCTCCTTCGATGCGATAATTCGTGAAGCCCACCGGTTGGGAGCGAAAGCAAACCGCGCTCTTTCCCTGACTGGGCACCTGGAAGAGGCCGAGGGCGCTCCCCGTCAGAGCCGGTGCACGCTCGTCCCAGGGAAACTCCAGTTGACCGAGGTACTCGGCCAGGGTCGCGGAGGGCTGCTCCCCAAGCATTTCCAACAGGGATACGATGGCGGTCTCGCTCAAGAGGTCACCGCGGCCCAGCTTGCTCAAGAGTTGCTCCCCGTGCTCCTGCTGAGCCAGCCACTCAAGTGCCAGATGACACAGAACGCCCTCTTGCGCCGTAACCGCCGCGCCCCCCATGGGCAGGCTCGGCAGTTGATCGGGCGAGAGCCCATGCAGGGCGACGCGCTGCCGACAAAGACTTGGCTCCTGGGTACCCACCATCGCAACCCCGGCAGCAACCATGGTCTCCTGGACGCACCAACGGACGAAACCTTCGTTCAGCCAGGGCGCCTTCTCCAGCAGATCTGGCAGACGCTGCCGCAAGCCCAGGCGCAGCATCTCCTCGCAAGCCATGCGCAAACTCGCGGGGGGCAGACCAAAGACCTCGTGCACCCGGTCAGGTAGAACCGGAGCCACTGTGATCAAAGCAAAACCAGTGGAGGGGTCGCCGAAGGAAGCAATCTGCTTGAGCGGGGTCTCGCCAGTCAGGCCACGCAGCGCCTGTACAAACGCACGGCGACCATTGTGCAATTCCAAGGTGATGGAAGGACTGCAAACAGTGGGTGTCAGGCCCAAGGTCTCCTGTGCTCTCAACCAGGCTGCGCTGGCCAAGACGCTGGCCTGCTGTGCCAGAGTCTCACGGTTGCGTTCGGAGTGCCATTGGGTGATGACTGTCAGACCCGGAACCTTGTAGAGGTGATAACCAAGGACAGGGTCTTCATCCTGAACAACCCCGGGAGAGGGCGCAGCAGTGTTCACTAGAAGCGCCAGGAGAAAGAGACGCAGAAGGGGCAAATGCAGCATGTCGGCGGGGTACGCTCGGGGAGGTCCAGGGTTGGGGCGTTCCACAGATTGATCGGTCAGGGGAGCCCAGGACGTGAGCAGAGTAACGATTCTCCCGCGCCTGCCGTGCCAGGCAAGAATCAAACCTGGCCCAGTTCAACCCCTCCCGGCCAGGTGATCGACAATTCCCCGGGCCAGCCGGGCAGAGATGCCATCTAGAGCAGCCAATTGCTCCACACTGGCTCCTCGCACCCCCCGCAAGGAACCAAAGGTACGCAACAGAAGTTTGCGGCGAGCCTCTCCAACCCCGGGAATCGAATCCAAGCCACTCTTGATGCGACCGCGCTCCTTGCGATGGTAGGTGATGGCGAAGCGGTGGGCCTCATCCCGCACGCGCTCCAACAAGTACCGGGCCGGAGAACCCTTGGCGAGTTCCAGGGGCGTGTTTGCTCCGGGCAGGAAAAGGCGTTCATCGCTGGATTCTTTGGTACGCCCCTTGACCCGCCGCTCGCCACGCGCCTTGGCAAGCGAAACCACGCCCACATCAAAGGCACCGACCTCGGCCCTGGCTTCGAGAGCCTTCTCCAACTGACCAGGCCCCCCATCGATCACTATCAGATCGGGCAGATCGCCCGCTTGCATGCCGCGCTTCAAGGACCGCAGCACCGCCTCGCGCATGGAAGCAAAGTCATCCTGACCCTGCACACCGCGGATCTTGAAGCGCCGGTAGCCTGCCCGATCCGGGTGTCCGCGTCGAAAGCGCACGCGACTGGCCACCACGTGGGTGCCTTGCAGATTCGAAATATCAAAGCAGTCGATCACTTCGGCGCCTTGCTCCAAGTCGAGCAATTGGACCAGATCATCAAGCGCTTCCTGCTCCCTTCGGGCGGTTGCATCGTGACGCTCCAGACTGCTGCGGGCGTTTTCTCCGGCCATGTCCAGGGTACGCCGCTTGTCCCCGACCCGAGGAACCAACAGGCGCACGGGGCTGCCAAAGATGTCGCTCAATAGATCCGCTTCCTCGGGCTTGACGGCCAGCACGATTTCCTTGGGCACTTGACGACGCTTGTTGCCATACAGGGCGGTCAGGACCTGGTGCAACATTTCGGCATCCGGCAAGACCGAGCGGAACAAATGACTGCGGCTCTCCGCAAGGCGACCTTCCCGGAAAGACAAGCGATGCACGGCTGTCTGCCCCGCGGATCGTGCGAAGCCAATGAAGTCCCGGGAAACCCGATCTCTAGGCCGCACCCCCTGACCCTCGATGGTGCGTCGCAAAGCAGCCAGACGGTCGCGCCAGTGGGCGGCTCGCTCGTACTCCCGCTGCTTTGATGCACGCTGCATGCGCTGCTCCAGATCCTGCTCCAACTCGCCCGTGTCTCCGGACAGGATTCCCAGCGCCTTGTTCACCAGCTCCCCGTAATCTTGCTCGTCGATCTTGTCCACGCATGGTGCGCTGCAGAGTTCCAATTGGTACTTGATGCAGGGTCGTGAGCGACCGTTGAGTTCATGGTCAGGGCAATCCCGCAGAGGCACCAAACGATGCAGGTCTGCCAGGGTTCGCCGTACAGCCCGGGAAGAGGCAAAGGGGCCGAAGAAGCGGCTACGCCCCACGCCCTTTTGCTCATCTGGCTTGTGGGCGCGCACAAACTTGAGACGCGGGAAGCGCTCCGCCAGATCCAGGCGCAACATCAGAAAAGACTTGTCGTCTTTGAGGCGCAAGTTGTGGGCGGGTTGGTGCTGCTTGATCAGAGTGTCTTCCAGCAAGAGGGCCTCGCCCTCGGTGCGCGTCACAATCGTCTCAACCCCCGCTGCATCCACTCCCAGGGACGCAATGTTCGGCCGACCATCAGCGCCTGGTCGCTGGTAGGTTGCCAGGCGCGCACGCAGGTCGCGAGCCTTGCCCACATAGAGCACCTGCCCGCTTGCGTCTCGGAAGAGATAGACCCCCGGCCGAGTGGGTACATCGCGTAGGGACCAGCGGGGAGAACTCATGCGGAATTGGGCTGGGACTCACCATACCCAACAGGGGGGATTATCCCCCTATGAGGGACTCGATCAGGGGATGCAGGGCGCCAAGCCAAACCTCTTCTCCCTTTCCGCTCAGGTGAATGCCATCCTGGCGCATGGCGTTGGTGGCCTTGCCTTGTTCGTCGAGGAACAAAGGCCGCAGGTCGAAGTAGGTCACTCCAGAACGGTCTCCCAGATCCGCAATCGAGGCATGCACCTCCTCCAGAGCTACCCTGCGCGGGTCCGTGGGCTGAATCCCCACAGGAAAAGGACCGCAGAGCAGCACATGGGCCTGGGGCTCTTCCTGGGCGAGCAGGTCCACCACCGCCCGAATGCCCTCTGCCACCTCGCGACCGGTGTGCCCGGCCGTGTTGATATTGTTGACCCCGATCTGCAGCACAATGACCTTGGGATCACAAGCGGCCAATGCACCTTGCTTGATTCGAAACAAGAGGTGCTCCGTGCGGTCACCCGAAAGCCCCAGGGAGAGGGCCTTGGTCTGGCCCAGGATGCGGTCGATGGGACGTGAGCCGTCTACTCGGGCAATCCGATCAACAGCACCGGTCAAGCCTTGGGTCAACGAATCCCCAAGGAAGACGATCTCGGCCTGGGGCTGCTCCCGGCCGAGGTTCCGCAAGCGCTCCAGTTGCCGCCACCAGGTTTCGCCACCCCAACCCGCCGGGTGACCCCGGTACTCCGCCGAGGGAACCGCCCAGGTGGCGGGATTGCGTCCGAGACCACAAGCGAAATGGATTTCACGGGTCAAGGGTGAAGGGGGATGCAAGCCATGGGGATGGTGGTCTTGACCAGCCTTGGGCCAGAGGGTCACGGACCCGCCGGCCGCGCGCCAGAGTTTTGCAAGGCGCAAACCGTTGGCCAGCGGGGGCACGACCTGATCAGCGAGACCCTGCACCAGCAAGAGCGGAACCCCTGCCTTGGCCGGTGCTTCAACGCCGCCCAATAAGAAATCCCCCCTTGCGGCGGCCTCGGCCTCTGTCCACTTGTACTCAGCCAACACGCGCTGCCAATCTCCATCCGAGCGCTTGCCCCCCTGCCCGCCGGGCCAGGTACGCAGATCGCAGACCAGGTTGTCCCCTACCAAGGCTGCGGTCTCAGCGGGGTGGGCGTTGCCCCAGGCGAGCAAGGGCAATCCGCCTCGGCTCATTCCCAAGAGCACCGGCCTGGAAGAGAAACCAAGCTCCAGCAACAATCCGTGCAGGGCCTCCATGCGCGCCAAGGCGCGCGGAGAACCAAAGAGCTGGGCCAGGTCCACATAGGCCAGATGAAAACCTCGCTCAAGCAGTTCCAACTCCAAGGCCGGTTGATGCCCAAAGAAGCGCAGGCGCCAGAGCCAGGGCCGTCCGCGGCTGGCCCTGTGGGGCTGCACCAGAGTGCAAGCGGGACCGTCCTCAGCGAGCTTGAAATCAAAGCGCAGAAAACCATGATAGCGGGTCGTGGTCGGCTCGATGCCGCGCGCACCCAAGGCCTCCAATAAGTCCAGGGGCTGTGCCTCGGGCATCAAGATCACCTCTGCGATCCGATTCGCAATGGCCTCCGCCCCAAAGGGATTGGGATGCACCCCATCGACCACTTGCTGGAGTTTGAGCACTCGCGAGAGGTCGACAAAGCGAGCGGACGCATGTTGCCCGGCCACGGACATGAGTGCTTGGGCGATGCGCCCCAGCCGCCCCCCGCGCTGGGTGAGATCCTGTTTACGCTCCGAGCTCAGACCTGCAGCCGCCACCAGCATGGGTGGTGGACTGCAAAGCAGGACGCGCACTTTTGGATTGACCCCCCTCAGACCTTCGATCAAGGCCTGGGCGTCAACCTCCAATTCGGTTTGGTGGGCCCAGTTGCCTCGCTTTCCCTCGCAGGTGTCATTGCTGCCCAAAATGACCACCACCAGATCCGGCTGCCACTCAAGCAGCTTCTTCCAGGCGGAGCTGTCCATGTAGGGCAGGTCGGCCCCACGCAACAGGGTGCGCCCACCAACACCAAAATTCTGTACGCGGTACCCAGCACCCAGTCGCCAGCCCAACTGCACCGGATAGGCGTCATGCTCCAGATCATTCAAGAGGGCACCTTGGGTGATCGAGTCCCCCAGACAGGCAACTCGCACCTGAGTCACTCCCGGACCGGCGAGCAAGACCACGAAAGCAACCAGCCGGAATCGATGGGCCAGGGAAAGAAACCGATTCATCCTATGGCCCCATCAAGCGATTCAAGGTGCCATTCTCTTCCAGGTGCTCAAAGCACTTCTGGGCAATCAACCTGTGCTGACTGACGGAGGGGTGTAGGTTGAAGCGTGAGACCACCAGGCTCGAGTGCTTGTAGACTCCCTCGCGAAATGGTTTGCCTGTTTCAGCCAGGAGCGCCAGATCCAGGTAGGGCTGCATATCAAGCACACTGAAACCCAGATCCTCGCAAGCGGCGAGGATCTGCGAGGAATGATTCGCCTCGTGCCCATGATCGCTGTAGGTGATGCTGGCCATGGCAAAGACCGGGATCTGGTTCTCAGCGCTGATCTCCTTCAAGCGCTCCAGGGCACCGACCAGTGGCTTCCAACCCTGGAGTTGGTCGTAACGACCCGGCAGATCAAAGGTCGACCCCACCTCTTCGTCCCGCCGGGTGTTCTTGTGCACCAGACCGGGTTCCGATTCAGGTTGGTGCCCACGCAGCTTTCGCCAAAGAAACGAATGCCCCAGGTCGTAGGGGTCTTGGGCCAGATTGACATATACCGGCAGCCCTTCATCGTTGCCGCACACCCCAAGCAGAATCAGGTCGGGCTCCAGAGGCAGGCCCTTGGCTTCCAGGGTCGCCACCTCCATGACCGTGTTGTAGCCCGGCACAGCGGTGTTGATCACCCGCCAATCATGCCGTGGATAGGCCGCCTGAAGCAGAAGCCTGAGCTGCTCCAGATAGCAGTCATCCTGACCCACCCCATGGCCGAATTGAATCGAGTCCCCTAGACCGATAATCGTGATCGTGTTGGCCTCTTTGGGGACCTGGGGCGCTGAGCGAAAGCCCAAGTGGTTGGTACGCACCTCGTGTCCCTTGAAATTCACGCCCAGCATGTTCGGGTGCAATTCATAGACGATCTTGGGATCGGTCCCCATGCGGATCACATCCCCGAAACTGGCCGGAGTAAGCTCCTGCAAGGTGCCCTCCACCGGTCTGGTCCTGCCCGCGAGAACCGCTTCAAGATTGTGGGCATTGGCCTGATGTACCTGCCAACGACAGAAAATCTCGCCCCCCAGAACCATCAGCACGAAGCTCACCAGCAGGGCCAGCAAGCGCTGCTTCCAGCGGGGGATCGTAGATTCCTCGGGCGTTGCGTTCATCGAAGAACACGAACCCACCCGAAAGTACGGGTCTCAAGAGGAGGGTCGATCAGCATTGGGTGCAGCTTACTTTTCGTGCTGCTCGCGCAGCATAGGCCCCCGGCCTTGCCCCGGTCCAGCCTTACCAGCGCGCGGGCCCGTAATCCTTCAGGAACTGCCCCCAGCAATGCACTCCCGTGTTGAAGCCCACGAAGATCGGGTCGACAATGCGCGCCGCCCCATCGATGCAGTCCAGGGGTGGAGCGAAGCGCTGATCCTGTTCCTTCTTGACCGCCGCTTCGAAGGGATCCTCGTCTGTAACCCAGCCCGTATCCACGCTGTTCATGTGGATGCCGCTCTGGTAGAAGTCCGCCGCCGAGGTGCGAGTCATCATGTTGAGACTGGCCTTGGCCATGTTGGTATGGGGATGACGAGTGGTCTTGAAAGTTCGATAGAACTGTCCCTCCATGGCAGAAACATTGACCACATGCTGGTCCCTGGTCCCCGCCCGGGCCATCAGGTCCTTGAGCCGGGCATTGAGCACAAAGGGCGCAATGGTGTTGACCAGATGCACCTCGATCAACTCCACCGTAGGCACTTCGCTCAATTCCATGCGCCAGGAGTTTTTGGTCCGCAGATCCAACTGCTGGCCATCCCCGTCCAACATGCCCTCGGGGAAAAGACCGCGCTGCTGGTCCTCATTCAGCAGATCCAATTGACTCATGCCCGCCGCGTGTGTCAGTCCCATCAAGGCGGACTTGTCATTTCCGACCTGCGCGGGCAGATCCGCACCTGCATCTGCGCCCCCAATCTGAGCTGCCTCCGACTCGGAGTGTGCAGGCTGCGCCCCCATGTCTGCCAGCAACCGTTCATGCTTGCGCAAGAGAAGGCGTGTCGAGGGATCCAGATCCTCAATGGACTCACCCTCCATCAAATGGGCGCTGTAGGCAGGTGGCCTCCGAACGGTCTGGCATGCGTTGTGCAAGAGGAAGTCCAGGCGCGCAAAGGATCCGTTTATGTGCTTGGCAAAAGCCTCCACGCTGGGCGTGTGGCGCAGGTCGAGGCCAAAAACATGCAACCGGTCACACCAGTCATCAAAATCCTCCTCCGCCGCGAAGCGCCGCGCGGAATCACAGGGAAAACGCGTGCTGGCAATCAACTCGGCACCGGCCCGCAGCAGCATCAACGATGCCTCGTATCCGATCTTGACCCGTGAACCCGTGACCAGGGCCACGCGACCCGAAAGGTCCGCAGTCTGGAGTCGCTTCTCCCAGTTGAGAACCGCGCAGGAGGGGCAGAGGGCATCGTAGTGCTCGTGCAGCTCCTGGTAGGGCTGCTTGCAGATGTAGCAGTTGGCTGGCTCTTCGAGCACTCGTGCTGCGGCACCCCAGCCGGGAGTCCAGGCCTGCCGCTCAAGCAACTCCCGATCATGTTCGGAAACCTGCAACCCAGGCGGTGCTGTGGGAAAGCGGAGAGCTCGCTTGAGGGCCCGATTGCTGGTGGCGTTCAAGGCCTGATCATCCTTGACCCGGATCTGCTCACGCTCCAATTTGCGCCGCTGCTTACCAAAAACCCTCCGGGCCTGGCGATCAGGCAGGGCCAGACGCCCCGCTGCCGCCCTGAGCCGTTTCAATAGCGCGGGGTCCGCGCCCTGCAGCTGGCCGGGATCCTGGTTCAACCCCTCCAACTCCTGCGCCAGGGCTTCCAGGTCGCAGGGGTCGGATTGATTGGATTCCATTTCAGGCCGGATCAGCGCTGTGGTCCGCGGTCCGGACGAATCACAATCTGGGGATCGCGGGGATCACGGCGCCCAACCAGGAACTCGAAGCGCCGGGCAACATCCTCCTGCACGTCAAAGGTCGCCGCGTTGGGGTGAATCGCAATCGAACCAATCAAGTCGCCGGTGACTTCTCCGCGACGGCAAACCGTGGCCAGGATACGTCCCGGGGTTGCTCCCTGGTTCTCGCCCCAGTTGACGAAGAAGCGCACGCCGCTCGACTCGTGGCCACCGTTTCTGGGACCGGATTCGCCGCCGTAGGAGGGACGAGAATTCCCGGCCCGTTGGGAGTTACCAAAAGCACCTCGCACGGAGCCGTGACTCGACTGGTCGCGCCCCGGTGCCAAGTTCTTGGCGCGAGCCGGCTGACTGGACTTTCTACCACCCTTGCGTGCCAAGAGAGCAGCCACAACAGCCACCGCATCGCGGCCATCAAGCAGACCCGAGGCCTGGGCCAGATGGGCCTGAGAAGGACCGCGCTCCAGGAAGGAATCCAGTTCAGCTTCCAGAGCTGCCTGTGCCCGATCATCCAACTCCGCCCGCACCTCCTGGGGTTGGGGAGTGCGGCACCACTGAAACTCAACACGGGCGGTATCCAGGAGCCGCGCCACCCGGCGTTTGGAGTTGGGCGGCACAAGCAAGGCGCTGACCCCCTGATTCCCCGCGCGACCGGTGCGACCACTGCGGTGGGTATAGATCTGCGCGTTGAGCGGCGGGCTCGAGTGCACTACAAAGGCCACATCGGGCACATCCAGGCCACGGGCTGCCACATCTGTGGCCACCAGCACCTTGGCCTCGCCGGAACGGAAAGCACCCAGGGTTCGATCGCGCTGACTCTGGGCCAGCTCACCGCTCAGAGGCAGGGCGCTGAACCCGTCCCTGGCCAACCGCTCTGCCAGATCAAGGGCCTCCATGCGCCGCTCCACAAAGATCAGGGTGCGCTCCCCATTGGCCCGCAGCAAGAGGTGAATCAGAGCCGGATAGCGACTGTCCCGGGGTACAAGATAGCCCTCATGGGCGATGTTCTGGTTGGCTTCGCCCAGGGCAGTTCCTTCGATTGCGAAGGGATTGCTCTGATAGCGTTCGGCCAGGCGCAGGGCGCCGGGAGGAAAGGTCGCCGAGACCATGTGGGTGCGACGCGATTCAGGGGTCGTGTCCAGGATGCCCTCGAGCTCTTCCCTAAAGCCCATGTCAAGCATCTGATCTGCCTCGTCCAGCACCAGTTCGCGGATGCCGCTGAGGTCCAGGGCACCACTCTTGACATGATCGAGCAGACGCCCGGGGGTGCCCACCAAGACCCGCGGCCGGCCGGTCAGCATCTGACGGTCCCGGAACACAGGGGTACCGCCGGTCACCGAAGCCACCTTTCCGTCTCGCAGGTCCGCGAGCAGCCAGCGAAGTTCATCACAGACCTGAGTGCCCAGTTCACGGGTGGGCACGATGATCAGGATAGTGGGACCGGGCGAGGTGCGCTCTTGCGCCAGTGCCTCCGCGATCACAAAGCCCAGCGCCACCGTCTTGCCAGAGCCGGTCTGGGAAGAGATCTGCAAGTCGCGGCCATCGACCTGGGCGGCCAGGACCGCCTCCTGCACGGTGGTCAGGGATTCAAAACCGCGTTCTGTGAGTGCCCGGCGCAGGACCTCTGGAACTGGCTCGAGCCAAGATGTGCTTGCGGGGAGAGGGGCCACTTCCTCTTCCATCCCCTCGAGAAGCGTCTGGACTGAAGCAGTGACCGCATCAGGGTCCAGGCCAAAAAGATCCGCAGCGGGAGCGCCAGTGGCCTCGGCCTGCTGGGGCAGAACGGCCTGCTGGGGCAGGACGGCTTGCTGGGGCAGGACGGCCTGTTGCTCGTGGGAGCCTGCCCGCGATTCGGGGCTACTGGGGGCAGAATGAAACGCCTTGCTGAACGACTGTCCGGGGGCGGGCGAGGGCACGAAAGCGTCGTCGGACGCGGAATATTCAAAACTCATGGGGTCCACACAGGGCCGTTGGGCCCAGTAGCTCGTGAAGGACGGCCGCAGCCGCCACAAGAAAACTCAGGACCACCAAGGCCCAGAAACCAACGCGCTCGACCCCGCTTACACTTTGGAAGCCGGGCGCGAACCGGGCAGTCTAGCCATAGCCTGCCCCAGGTGGGACCGGTTTTCTGGGAAAGTCACCTCTGGCAACCTTCAAAAGCTGGGCCCTGACCACGAGCGAAACCCCGCCAGGGAAGCTTGAACCCCAATTCCCGACATTTCTACCACACCAGGGTTCCACGGACTCCTGCCATGGCGCGGCCTCCAGAGTAGGATTGAACCTCATCCTTGATCCCCCATCGGGGGACAACCCAGGCACAACCCCAGATCCAATGCTGACCGAGAACACCACCTCGACCACCCCCCCCAGCGCCCCCTTCCTAGAAGGACTCAAGCAGCGCTGCGGTAATGAACCGGAATTCCTGCAGGCAGTGGAAGAAGTCATGGAGTCCCTGCTGCCCGCCAGCCAGCAGAACGATGCCTATACCGAGGCGCGCATTCTTGAGCGACTGGTGGAACCGGATCGGGTGGTCATGTTCCGCGTGGTCTGGGAAGACGATTCGAGAGCGGTGCGAATCAACCGCGGCTATCGGGTCCAGTTCAATAATACCATCGGCCCCTACAAGGGCGGTCTGCGCTTTCATCCCACGGTCAACCTGAGCGTGCTCAAGTTCCTGGCCTTCGAGCAGATCTTCAAGAACAGCCTGACCGGACTGCCCATGGGCGCTGGCAAGGGCGGCAGCGACTTTGATCCCCGAGGCAAGAGTGACCGCGAGGTGATGCGCTTCTGCCAGGCCTTCATGACCGAGTTGTTCCGTCATGTGGGGCACAACACCGATGTGCCCGCCGGTGACATCGGTGTGGGCGCGCGCGAGATCGGGTTCTTGTTCGGCCACTACAAACGCCTGACCGGACGCCACACGGGAGTCCTGACCGGCAAAGGCCTGGCCTACGGAGGCAGCCTGATCCGCACAGAGGCCACGGGCTTTGGAACCGTCTACTTCGCTCGCGACATGCTGTCTCGAAGCAAGGACTCCCTGGAAGGCAAGCGCTGTCTGGTCTCGGGCTCGGGCAATGTGGCCCTCTATGCGGCCCAGAAACTGATGGAGTTTGGCGCCCGTGTGATCTCCCTCTCGGACTCCGGTGGAACCCTGCACTTCCCTCAGGGATTGACCGCTGAACAGTTCGCATGGGTCCAGGATCTCAAAGAGCAGCGCCGTGGACGTCTCTCCGAATTCAGCGAGGATGGCTCTGGCAGCGAGTATCTGGAGAACAAGAAGCCCTGGGAAATCCCCGCAGATTGCGCCTTCCCCTGCGCCACCCAGAACGAGATCTCACTGGACGATGCAAAGACCATGGTGGACAACGGGATTCAGCTGGTGGCCGAGGGGGCAAACATGCCCTCCTCGAACGAAGCGGTGCACTATTTCCGCTCCCATGAACTGCTCTTTGCCCCGGGCAAGGCGGCCAATGCCGGGGGAGTGGCGGTCAGCGGGCTGGAGCAGAGCCAGAACGCCCTGCGCATTTTCTGGGATCGCACAAAGGTGGACCGTCGTCTACAGGAAATCATGAGCAACATCCACGAAAAGTGCGTGAAGCACGGGGAACGCCCGAACGGCACAGTGGACTATGTGCATGGGGCGAATCTGGCCGGCTTCATCAAGGTGGCCGACGCGATGGTGGCCTTTGGGGTCAACTAGGGAAGACACAAGACCCTCTTCCCCCGAAGCCGGACGAAGCGCTTTCACAAGCCACACGATCACAAGGTCGATTCAGAGGGCGTAGTCGTTACGCTCCTGTTCCTGGTCGCTGAGATACTCAACGAATTCGTACTCGTTGTCGTCTTGGTCAAAGAAGTAGTAACGGTGGCGGTGGGGATGATCCAGATCAGTCATCCCCTCTCGATACCCCGCGGCCCGCATGCGCTCTGCAACCGCGGCAACACCACTCACCACGAACCCCATATGGTTGATTCCAGGATGGATGTAAGGTTCATGGGGGCCCTTCTCCGTTGCGCCGCGATCCTCAATGGCCAGATAAGTCGTGTCCGTGCCCAGATGTACCCAGTATCGGGCAGAGCCATCATGGCCCTCGCCCCGAATGCGGAACTCGGGCATGGCGGTCTGCAGGAAGGCGACGGTGGCAGCCACATCAGTGGAGGTCATGTTCAAGTGCTCAAGAAAAGGACTCATGCAAGAAAGGTAGTCCTGGCGGGCCCCCACCGACAAGACGACTTGCCGGGCAGGGTTCTTCCTTTGCCAACTTTAAGCACCTGACACCTGAGAACGAGCCCTAATCCACCACCGGACAAGCCACAAGATGCTCAGCGCCCCGGTCCTTGAGCTCGGGCACAATTTCTGCGCACTCTTTTTTGGCCAAGGGACAACGGGTACGGAATCCGCAACCGGTGGGCTTGGCCAGGGGACTCGGAATGTCCCCTTCAAGCACCGTGCGCTTGGCACGTTTGCCGTCCGGATCCGGGCGTGGCACGGCCGACAAGAGAGCCTGGGTGTAGGGGTGGCGTGGGGACTTGTAGACCTGCTCGGCGCTGCCGTATTCCACAAGGGACCCCAGGTACATCACCGCAATGCGGTCCGCCATGTGGTAGACGATGGACAAGTCGTGGGCCACAAAGAGATAGGTCAGGCCGAATTCCTGCTGCAATTCTCCCATCAGGTTGATCACCTGGGCCTGGACAGAAACATCCAAGGCGCTGACCGGCTCGTCCGCCACGATCAGAGCCGGACGGGTGGCCAGGCTGCGGGCGATTCCGATTCGTTGACGCTGACCGCCTGAAAATTCATGGGGATAGCGCGCCGCGTATTGGGGCTGCAAGCCAACCCGGTCCAGCAATTGGGAGACGCGCTCGTCGAGAGCCTTCTGGTCGAGGTCCGGCTCGTGAATGCACAAGGGGCCTTGAACAATCTGCTGCACGGTCATGCGCGGATTGAGGGAAGAAAAGGGATCCTGGAAGACCATGGACACCTCAGCTCGATGAGGAAGCATTTTCTTGCGCGCCAGCCCATTCAAGTCCACCCGACCGCTACGGGACTCGAACCAGATCTTGCCTCCGAGTTTCACATCCGGGGACATGGCGCTGTGCAGGTTGCAGATCGCCCGACCCACGGTGGTCTTGCCAGAACCCGACTCTCCCACCAGGCCCACGGTTTCGCCACGCCTGATCTGCATGGAGACCCCATCCACCGCCTTCACCAAACCGACCTGGTGGCGCAGGATGCCCCCATAGATCGGGAAGTGCACGGAGAGCTTGTCAATCTCCAGCAGAGGCTTGCCCTCGCTCATGGGGCAGCCTCCTCGGCTTCCGCGTTCGAGGGAAGCTTCTCGACCAGATGACAGCGCACTGCGCGGCCGCCGCCGAGGTCCACCAGCGGCGGCTCTTCGCTACGACAGCGATCCTCCACCAGTTCGCAACGACTGCAGAAACGACACCCCGGGGGAAAATCAAGGATCGCGGGCACATTGCCCTGGATCGCAAAGAGGGGCTTGCCCTTGGAATCTTCTTGGGGAATCGAACCCATCAAGCCCTTGGTGTAAGGGTGCAGGGGCTCCTGAAAGATGTCCCTGGTGCTGGCCACTTCCTGGATACGGCCTCCATACATGACGATCACCCGGTCACAGGACTCCGCCACCACGGCCAGGTCATGGGTGATCAGAATGGTGGCACTGCCTTCCCGTTGATTCTGCAGGTCCGCCATCAATTCGAGGATCTGCGCCTGGATGGTCACATCCAAGGCCGTCGTGGGCTCATCTGCAATCAACAGACGCGGCTTGCAGATCAAAGCCATAGCGATCATCACACGCTGACGCATGCCCCCCGAAAACTGATGGGGATAGTCCTTGAGACGCTTGCCCGCGTCAGGGATGCCCACCTGCTCCAACACCTCAATCACGCGGTTACGGGATTCCTCCCGGGAGAGCTTCTCGTGCAACACAACCGCCTCCATCACCTGCCTGCCAATGTTGAGCACCGGATTGAGGGAGGTCATGGGTTCTTGGAAGATCATCGCAATGTCACGCCCGCGCACCCGGCGCATCTCGTTCAGGGGCAACTGCAGAAGGTCCCGCCCGTCGAAAACCACCTCGCCTGAATCGATCCGACCGGGAGGATCGGGAATCAGGCGCATGATCGAAAGAGCGGTGACCGACTTGCCCGACCCTGACTCCCCCACGATCCCGAGAAACTCGCCGGGCATCACATCGAAGCTGACACCAGCGCAGGCCCAGGCCCGTTGACCTTCCACATTGAAGTAGGTGTGCAGGTCCTTGACCTGAAGCAGGGGCTGACTCATGGCTAACGCAACCTGGAAAACACTTTGGGGTCAAAAGCCTCGCGGACCGCTTCCCCGATGAAGACGACCATCAGGAGCGTTGCGAAGAGGGCCCCCATGGGAAACAGCACCAGGTGCCAGGCAGAAATATTGGAAAGCCCCTGGCCCATGAGTTCGCCCCATGATGGCGTGGGTGGCGCCAGGCCAAAGCCCAGATAGTCCAGGGAAACCAAGGAGGCAATTCCCCCCACGATGGCGAAGGGAGCGAAGGTCACGATCGGAGTCAGGGCGTTGGGCAGAATGTGCTTGAACATGATCGAGCGCCGGGACTCGCCGATGCAAATCGCAGCAGCCACATAGTCCTTGGCCTTTTCACGCAAGAACTCGCCGCGCATGTAGAAACTGATTCCAATCCAGTAGAAGAGCGACAGGATGCCCACCAGAATCCAGAGGCTGGGGCTGATCATCGAACTGATGATGATCACCGTGTAGAGGAAGGGCAAGGCCGCCCATATCTCCACTATGCGCTGGCCGAACATGTCCACCCGTCCCCCAAGGAAACCCAGCAGCGCCCCGACGCTCATGCCAACAAGGTAGGCAATGCCCACCACGGACAGGGCAAAAGTGATCGAGATACGAAAGCCATAGACGAGCCTTGCCAGTACATCCCGGCCCCGGTTATCGGTTCCCAACCAGTGCACCGAATCCGGAGCAGTGGGAGGTCGCCCATCGAAGCCTGGCTCCTTGAGCAGGTTCTCGATGGGATGGTAGGGGTAAGGAGTCAAGAGCACCCAGTCCCCCTGGTCCGCGACCTCGTATTGACTCTTCGCCAGCCGGTAGTTGGCCTCCCCACGCATCAGCCTCTCCGGCCGACGGGGATCATAGATGCCCAGGTCCTTGGCCGCGTGATAGCCCCCAACGAAGGGCAGCAGCTCCTCGATAGCGGGGAAGAAAAGCTCGCCCCCATGGCTGACAACCAAAGCCTTGCTATTGACCAGCACGGGCAGCAGAAACGAGAGCAGATACATGCCCAGCAAGAGCTGGAAGCTGTACCAACCGCGCCGAATGGTCTTGAACTTCTTCCAGCGACGCTGGAAGACCGTCTGGGGCTTGTCCTTGAAGGGTTGAGTGGTCATCTGGAGATGGGCAATAACTTCAAGAAAAGCGAATGCGCGGATCCACCAGCACATAGAGCACGTCAGACAGAATGTTGCCGATCAGAACCAGCAGGGTATTGATCACCAGAATGCCCATCACCACGGCATAGTCCCTGTCCACAATGGAGGTGTAGCCCAGGTAACCGATGCCCTGGATGTTGAAGACCTTCTCGATCAGGTAGCTGCCCGCCATGATCAATCCGATGGCGTGTCCCAGGCCCGTGCAGATCGGAATCAGCGAGTTGCGCAGTGCGTGACCAAAAATCACCGACCGCTCCGATAGACCCTTGGCGAAAGCTGTGCGCACATAGTCCTGACCGAGGTTCTCCATCAGCGAGTTCTTCATCAAGATGGTCAGGGTGGCGAAGGAACCGACCATGTAGGCCATGACCGGCAGGATCGTGTGGTGCAGCTGGTCGGTGATCTTGTGCCAGACCGAAAAGTCTTCCCAGCCCTCGGACCGAAAACCGCCCAGGGGGATCCAGTCCAAGAAGCTCCCGCCACCCAGCAACACCAGCAAGACGCCCCCTAGAGCCCAGCCAGGGATCGAATACCCCGCAAAGACAATCAGGCTGGAGGCGATGTCCAAACGGGATCCGTGGCGAATCGCCTTCAGCACCCCCAGGGGAACACAGATCAGATAGGCCAGGAAAAAGCCCAGCAGGCCAAAATAGATGCTGATGGGGAAACGCGAGGTGATCACCTCGATCACGGGCACGTTGTACTTGTAGGACTTTCCCAGATCCAATTGCACAAGATCCCAGAGCCAGTATCCGTAGGCCACAAAGAAGGGCTTGTCCAGATTGAAGTGCTCCTTGAGGGCCGCAAGTGATTCCGGTGGGATCTCGACCGTCGAGCCGGACCCCCCTACCCCCCCCTCCGTGGCAGAGGCCTGCATGTTCAAGATCATCTGATCGATCGGACCGCCGGGCACGAACTGGGTGATCGAGAAGACCACAAATGTGATCCCGATGAAGGTCGGGATCAACAACAGGAATCTGCGAGCGAAATAGGCGGCCATGGCAGGGTTGGCTGTTCTTTCTCAGCGGGCCTGCTGCCAGAAACGGTTTTCCCGGGAGCCAGGGTCCATACTGAGGCTGCCATCGGCCCGAGCAGCTTCCAATTCCGCCTCCTTGGCGGGATCCACCCACCACACGTAGTGCAGGGACGAATAGTCAGCGGTGCGCTCGCAGCCCCAAGCGGGCATGGAGTACTTGTTCCAAAACAGCATGCGCTGGGCCGGGTTGTACCAGGCGAGCACATAAGGCAGCCCTGCATAAATCAGTCCGTCGATCTCCTGCACCAGCGCAATGCGCTTGACCACATCGTACTCCTCGTCATAGGCCCGGCAGAGTTCGTCCACCCGTTTGTTCTTGAATGAGGTCACATTGTTGTTGTCCTCTTGATCCGCCAGATGCCCGCCGAATGATGTCTCGGGATTGGGGAAGGTCAAGGCGCCCCAAGCGGTGCTGGTCAGATCGAAACTCTTGGAGCGCATGGTCTGCCAGCGCGCTGCAGAAGTCTGAAACGAAAGGATCAGTTCAATTCCCGCGTCTTTGCAGTTTTCCTGATAGATCGTCAGGGCCGATTCAGAGAACTTGCTTGAATAGGTCAGGTCCAAGGAAAGGCGGTTGCCGTCCGCCTTGAGCCGGTAGCCATCTCTATCCCGCTCGATGAAGCCCATCTCGTTCAACAGGTCCTCTGCCAGGTAGGGGTCATATCCCAAGAGTTTGTTGTCCGGGCACTGATAGGTACCCCCCTGGAAGTAGCTGGTCAAAGGCAAATACTCATTGAAGTACAACTTGTCGATGAACAATTCCCGGTCATAGAGGGCCTGCAGGACCTTGCGCATGCGTAGATCATCCAAGGGTGCTCTGCGGGTATTGATCGCGATCCCGCTTGTGCCCACCGCCTTGTCCGTGAAAAATTTACGCGGCACAAGTAGGCCTCGCTTGACAGCACCCACCTTGGGAATGTCCTCCGCCCACCATTGGGCCCGGGGCACCAGATAGTAGTCCAGCTCCCCCTTCTTGATCATCTCAAAGGCCAGCGCCGAATCGAGCACAACCTCGTAGTGATAGACCCCAATGTTGTACATCCCCGTCCAAGCCGGATTGTCCCGGTCCCACCAGTCATCCCGACGATGGATCTCCAAGGATGCCCCCGTCTTGATGTCCGCCGCAGGCACTATGTAGGGCCCGCTGTTGGCGGTGTAGGAGTTCTGGTACTTGTCCAGATACTCGTCCCCAGGGATAGAGACCTCCGCCGCGGGAAAAACCGCCATGCCAGAAAAGTACAGGAAGTTGCGCCAGTTGGGCTGGTTGCAGACAACCTCCACGATGTACTTGGATTTCGCAGTGGGCTCGTTGAGCTTGGAATAGGTCGCGTTGGCGGAGGGGTCCAGGGTTTTAGGATCCACGCGCAGCTTCCAACTGGCCACCACATCGGCGGCGGTCACCTCAGAGCCATCACTGAAACGCGCGGCGGGGTTGATGCGGTAAGTGTAGGTACTCTTGTCCTCGCTGATCTTCCAATGGGTGGCCAGCCTCGGGATGTATTCCAGGGTCGTGGAATGCACGCTCAGGAGGCTCTCGTAGCACAGGTCATTGACCATGTAATTGATTGAAGTATTCCAGTCCTTGCCGTGCTGCCGCAGAGTCGCGGGCCAGTCCACCATATAGCGGCGCATGGAGCCCCCGGGAACAGCATCCAGACTGCCAACCGCGGGGAAGGTCAAGTTCGTGTCCCAGCCATCCCCCGTAAATCCAGGCCCGCCGTCTTCGGCCGCAACGGCCTTGTCTCCCGCTTGCGGGTCATAGACATAGTTGACCATGGGAATCTCCACAGTCGCATTGGACACCTCGCTGTCCCCCGTGTCCGCTTGCGGTACCTCCTGCACAGGAACCTGCTCCTCGGACCCACAGGCAAGCAATCCCCAGAGGGCAAGGGGCACAAGAGACAAGTAAGACAAGCGGGGTTGATGGGAAGTTCTCATGGGAGGGCTCCGGGCTGACCCGGCGGGGCAAGCAGTATCCTCTCGCAAGCCCCAAGCCACAAGGGCCGGTCCCGGAACCAGACCAAAGAAGGCGCCTTTCATCTTCCTCGATCAACACGCTTCCCAGGCGACCACCAATCATCCCCCATAAACCCTCTCCCCCAAGCCCCGCTCCTCCCCCCGTTGCGCTAACCTTGGCCACAACCGCGGGATTGGCGGAATTGGTAGACGCGCGAGGTTTAGGTCCTCGTGGGCATTGCCTGTGGGGGTTCGAGTCCCCCATCCCGCACCATTGCTTTCTGTTTCCCCACCCAATGTAACCTCGAAAGGGAGACGAACCCGCATTCCTTAATCGCCGAGGCAAACAAGATCACCCCCATCCCACGCACTCCGCCTATGAAACTCCCCCTCGCCTGCACCGTTATCCTCCTTTCATCCTGCTCCATTACCCAGAAGGTCGAGCCCATCCCCGCTGGAACAGAAATCTCCCATGTGGCGATCAAACAAAACACCAGCGTGCTTATGGAAGGCCTGCTACCCGAATTGGAACGCCAGATAACCTCCCTCGGTTACCGCGTGAGCGTCTACAGCCAGGATCCCCCCGAGGAAGCGGATTGCACGGCTGAGTACAGTGCCAACTGGGGTTGGGACCTGGCGATGTACTTGACGTTTTTCAGAGTCGACCTCTACAGCAACGAAGTCGTTATCGGCGCGACCTCAGGAGCCACGTACTCGCGAGGAGCCCACCTCGGCTCTGTTGAGTACAACGCCATGCGCGGCGGTGCCAATATGGGCAAATTCGGATCGACAGGATCCAAGATCGCGCCACTCCTCAGTGAGCTATTCAGCAAGGTCACGATTCCCTCGGATGGGTGATCTGAGGGCTGCACTGCGCCTGAAGCGGCCATGTGTCACAAGCGACCATGTAGGAAGAGCGAGGCGCGGTGAATAGGGTGATCGGGAAAAAGTCCAAAGCGCCATCCACGTGATGGGCGCTTCACCAATTGGAGACGATCGAGAAATACCGCAGAAGACAGCAAAGCGGGCCCACGATAGATCCCCCGGCACGCCCTCCGAGTGGCGAGCCACAAACGGAATGGCAAAGTGGGCCTGGGAACCAGCCGGCCCCCCCGGCTCTCACATCCCTCACCGAACCTCCAACTGAACGCCAATAGGCGCCAACCGATCTAAGACTGGGGCCAACCCTGACGGAGTCTGCCTGTATACCCCCGGATCTAGATGCGTCATCGTCCCAGCAGCTCGGCCTCAAGGCCTCGCAGTCGATCCCGAGACGCCGTCGCATCTTCGAAGCGCAATTCTCCTGCCGCCTGCAACATCTCGCCGCGCACACGCTCGATTGTCTTCGTGAGCTTATCGAGACTCCAGCCGCTGGGATCGTCCACCGCCAAGCCCTCCTGGACCAGACTCGGCACCCCGGCGTAGTCCATTTCATAAAGCGCCTCGAGGGAATCGCGCACGGGTTTGATGATCGTGGTGGGGACAAGCCCGTGTTCTTGGTTCCAGGCCTCTTGCAGGGCTCTGCGCCGATGAACTTCATCGATGCAAAAACGCATGGAGTCGGTGATCTTGTCCCCATAGAACAGCACGCGCCCCTCCACATTGCGCGCTGCCCTACCGCAGATCTGAATCAGGCTGGTGCGGGCGCGCAAGAAGCCCTCCTTGTCCGCGTCAAGCACCGCCACCAGGGCCACTTCGGGTAGATCCAGACCCTCCCGCAAGAGGTTGATGCCTACCAGCACATCGAATTCCCCCAGACGCAGGTCTCGCAGGATCGCCGTGCGCTCGATGACGTCCACCTCAGAATGCAGCCAGCGCACACGCACACCCAGCTCCCCGTAGTAGGTGGTCAGATCCTCGGCCGAGCGCTTGGTCAGGGTCGTCACCAGGGTGCGCCAGCCGCGTTTGGTGTTCAGGCGGATCTCATGCAGCAGGTCGTCCACCTGTGTGGCCTGGGGACGCACCTCAATCTGTGGATCCAAGAGTCCCGTGGGACGCACCACCTGCTCGACCACGGATTGACCCGAATGCTTGAGTTCGTAGTCACCCGGTGTGGCCGAGATGTAAATGGTCTGCTGGACGCGTCGCTCGAATTCGTCAAAGCGCAGGGGGCGATTGTCCAAAGCACTCGGCAAACGAAAACCGTGCTCCACCAGGGTCGTCTTGCGAGAACGGTCGCCCTTGTACATGGCCCCCACCTGGGGCACGGCCACATGACTCTCGTCCACAAACAGCACCCAATCCTCGGGGAAGTAGTGCATCAGGGTAAACGGCGGTTCACCGGCATCGCGCCCATCCATGTAGCGCGAGTAGTTCTCGACCCCGCCACAAACCCCGGTGGTCTTGAGCAGTTCCAGGTCCTGGTTGGTTCGCATTTCCAGCCGCTGGGCTTCAAGCAGCTTGCCCTGGCTCTTGAGTTCTTCAAGGCGCTCCAGCAGTTCCTCCTGGATCAGGGGCAGGGCGCGATTCAAACGGTCGGCCGGGGTCACATAGTGGTTGGCAGGATAAATCGTGACGGATTCCTCCTGGCTCAAGACCTCGCCCAGGAACGGATTGACCCGGTTGATCGCTTCGATCTCATCCCCAAAGAACTCGAAGCGCAACACACAGTCTTCTTCATAGGCGGGAAAGACCTCGACCACATCCCCACGCACGCGAAAGGCACCCCGGCGAAAATCCATGTTGTTGCGGGCGTACTGCATCTGGGTCAACTGACGCAAGAGATCATCGCGCTCGATTACCTGGCCACGGGTCACCGTGACCGCCATCCTCGAATAATTCGACGGGGACCCAAGCCCATAGATGCAACTCACCGAAGCCACCAAGATCACATCCCGACGATCGAGCAGGGACCGGGTAGCACTGTTGCGCAGGCGCTCGATGTTCTCGTTGCGGCTGGCGTCCTTCTCGATGAAGGTATCAGTGGAAGGCACATAGGCCTCTGGCTGATAGTAGTCGTAGTAGCTGACAAAGTACTCCACCGCGTTGTGCGGAAAGAGTTCTTTGAACTCAGCAAACAACTGGGCCGCCAGGGTCTTGTTGGGTGAGAGCACCAACGCCGGTCGATTGATGCGCTCGATCACCTTGGCGACGGTGAAAGTCTTGCCCGAACCAGTGATGCCCAGCAGGGTCTGGTGGTGCAAACCCTGTTCGACCCCCCGGACCAGGGCATCAATGGCCCCTGGTTGATGCCCGGTGGGCTCGAAGGGGGTAATCAGTCGGAAGAGGTGCTCCACCATGCGGTGGGAGGGTACGCACTCGATACCTCCCCCCGCAAACCCCCGCGCCGACACACCACGGAACTAGTGCTGCCGCCCCTCAACCCTTACCCTGACCCCATGATCATCCAATGCCCCAGTTGCGCGGCCCAGGCCAGACTCCCTGATAGCAAGGAAGGGGCCAAGGTCCGTTGCAGTCAGTGCGGCAAGGTCTATGTGGCACGGCCCAAGGGCTCACAGGGCCGAACCAAGGGCAAGGACAACTCCTCGACCATGATCATTGGTGGGGTGGTGGTTGTAAGTGCCCTGGTCATCGGCTTGCTGGCCCAGGGAAAGGGCAAGGGCCCTCCCCCGCCCCCCCCGGAAGAGACCGCCAAGGTGGCCCCGGAGTCAGAGGGAGACATGCTCGGTTGGGAGAGCGAAGGGGTCCTGGCGGCCCGCAAACTGCACACCCTCCTGTCAGCGGAAGACCCGATCCGGCTCTCCCAATTGCTGCACGGGTCAAAGACCTACAAGCGCTTCGGAGAGGAACTCGCCGCAAAGACAGAGGCCGAAGGGGGCTCCGCCGAACCCCGCACGCCGTGGCTCGGCCTGGTGGGAACCGAGCGCCTGATCTTCTTGAGCGATGTGGCCCGCGACATGATCAATGGCACTGACCGCGAACTCTTCGATCAGTGGAAGCCCTACCACGGTTGGATCGAGGCTGACGACGAGGGCATCGGCGGCGGCTTGATCGTGCGCCTCAAACTTTCCAATACGGACACCTCTCTGGGTCTGCCCGACCGCCATGTGGAGTGGCACCTCGCCAGGGAAAACGGTGTGCTCAAGGGCTGGAACTGGATGCGCTGGATCTCCCCCGAGGAAGTCACCACCCAGCGCCGCCGGGGCGCGGGCAAGATCGAACGCCGGGTACTCTCCGATGGTTCCAAAGTGATCGAAGGCAAGATCCGCCCAATCCCCTACGACCTGGATGTGTCGCCCGAAATGCGCGCGCGCATCGATGATCTGATCGCGCGTCTTGTGGACCCCGATGGCACCAAGACCTTCGCCATCCAGAACGAACTGCGCGAGATCGGGAAGCCCGCCATCGCGCCGCTCATGACCAAGCTGGCTACCATCCCCCTGGACAGCATTGACAACGCCACGTCCCTCAATCTGGTGCACCTGAGTCTGCAGGGAATCACCGGCTACCAGACCAGTTTCCAGGCCCACGAGGCCCTGGGAACCACCAAAGAACGCCAGGAATCCGGACTCAAGCAGTGGTTTGGCTGGTTTGACCGGCGCTACCGATCCTTCAAGGGCCGCCCTGAGGAGGAGGAGGACCCCCTGCTCAGCGACCCAGACTTCCAGCCCCGCAACGCCCGCGAACGCCGGGAATTGGAACGAGCCCGCAACAAGCTCAAGCGGGGCGGGTAGAATCCTGCCTCCCCGGGACCATTCACGGTCTCCCTTCATCCTCCAGAATCCCCATGGGAGCCGCTCTCCGAGCACTCCAACCCCCCGATCTTCGAAATGGACTACCGCAAGGGCATCTGCGGCGATTGCAGCGCCGAGTACAAACTCTCACCGACCTTCGCCGCCGACAAGGCCAAGTGCAAGAAATGTGGAGGGATCGTAGCCGTGGGTCCTGTGCAAACCCGTACGGATCCCGTGCCCCCGGCGGAGTCCCACACCGGGAGTTCCCAAGGCTCCAGTTCCACGCCCAAGCCCAGGCCGGTTCCTACAAAAAGCCCCAAGCCCACCAACAGCCCCAGACAAACACCCCCCAAGAAGGTGCTGGAGGTTCCTGAGGAGGCGCCCCGCAAGCAGCGCGAGGGCCCAACCATGAAGGAGAAACTCCTCGCCCGCCGCAAGGCTGAACAGGAAGCCACTGGCACCGACGAAGCCAAGGCCCAGGCCGCCCGCCCCGCCGCCGGAAGCACGCGCCCCAAGAGCGCAAGTGGGCGCACAGCCTCGAGCAGCAAATCGAGTTCAGCCGGCGGCAGCACACGCAGGTCCGCCGGACCCAAGAAAAGCGCACGCTCCAGCACAGCCAAACGGGACGCTGACGAAGAGCGCGGTAGCTCCCGCCCCGGACATCGCGGGGGCCGCAAGAAGCAGAACATGCCCCCTGCCCTGATAATCGGCAGTCTGCTGGCCCTGGTGCTGGCAACCGCTGGCTTCTTGTACAAGATAAACAGTGAGGACGACGCGCCCGAAGAGAACACCGAGGTGGTCGCCGGTGACACCGACAAGTCCGGAACGGAAACCACCGACGGAAGTCAGGGCACGGCCTTTGTGCCCCCAATCGACACGCCCCAAGTGGCCCTGATTAGACAAGTCCTTGAAAAGTTGGACAACACGGCCCAATTGATCATAATTAAGCAAGCCCTTGAAGCGTTGGACAAGGCTCCAGTCGAGCAAATGACACCGGAGCAGCGAAAGCAATTCGACGATTCGCGCAAACAACTGGAGCAGCTGCAGGCGGATGCCATCGACAACAGTAGTAGCCCTGAAAAGCTGACGTCGGGGGATGCGTCGGATCCATTGGAGGTGCAGGGCCCGCCAACCGAAGCAACCGCCCCCAAGGCGCCTCCTGCTCCGGCTACGGAAACCTCCGAGATCCCCCGCAACCCGGTCACCGGCCGCTTCAAGGTCTGGATGGTCTCAAGGCAGCCCAAGGGCGGTGCCAGGTACCCGGATGTAATCTACGACCCCACGGACCCGGCGGAGCCCAAGCTGGCCGACTTCGAGCCCTTCTCCGTGCCCCCTGGGGTGGACGAATCGGAGTGGCTGGAAATCATGGATCTGGCCCGAGTGATGATCGACCCGGACGCGGGAGCCAAAGGTCTCCGCGCCGCCATCGCTCTTGAAAAGAAGGGCAAGATGTCCTTCCCCGCGATCATCAACGTCATGCTGAACCTGGACTTCGCAGACCCCGAGGGCAACATGGCCGGTGATGTCTGCCAGCGTTCCCTGCAGAACATCGCCAACGGCCGCAATGTGGGCTGGTACCACGAATACCGCCAGGAACCCAACAAGACCGCGATCCAGAACGCGCGCTGCGTGGAGTTGCTCTATGAAAAGGTCTGGAGCCGCGAACTGAAAGAACCCGGCTACTTCGAGCGCTACGCCAAGATCGACGAAATGAAGAAGCGCGATGAGGCCCCGAGTGAGGAGAAAGGCGACGATGCCTTGGACGACGAACTCGACGCGCTCGACGACTTTTGATCACGAAGCGGGTAGAGGGGGTTCTCTTCCCAGACCCCTCCAGGCCCCAGACGTCACCTAGCGCGGAGCCTTCTCGCGCTGGAGCCCCCCAGTTCCCCCGCTGCGGGGATCGCTCACCGCGCTGGGCTGCCCATCGGCACCCACGCCGATCGCCTGGATCAACCCCGCCGCGCTGCCCTTGGCGAAGGGCTGGCCGTGGGTTGCTTCCAGAAGTTTGACCAGCTCCGGATCAAAGCTCTTCTCCACCCGGGTTTCCTTCGGCCGCCACTGTTGGTGCAGACGCGGTGCGCGCACGGCGCTCTCCAGATCCTGGCGATAAACCAACACCCGCAGCACCACCTGAAGCACGGATGAAATAATCCGCGGACCGCCTGGGGCTCCCACCACCAGCACCACGCGCCCTCCCCCCTCTCGCACCACAGTGGGCGTCATGGAGGACAGGGGCCGACGCCCGGGCCGCAGTTGATTGGCGTCACTGCCCAGCAACCCGAACATGTTGGGCGTCCCGGGCAGAATCGAAAAGTCATCCAATTCGTTGTTCAACAGAAAACCCCCGCCCTTGACCATGATCCCACTGCCAAAGGTGGCATTCAAAGTGGTCGTCAAGCTGACCGCGTTGCCCTGATCATCGAGCACCGAGAGGTGCGTGGTCTGGGACGACTCGGGGCCACCTGGCGGCACCCAGGCCCGACAATCCAAGTCCGCCTGGGGCCCAATGGAAACCCTTCGCATGGTGACCCAGTCAGCCCCCAGCAAGGCATCCAGTGGCACCGCATAATCCTTGGGATCCCCCAGATGCTCGGCCCGGTCGGCAAAGGCCATGCGCAGGGCCTCGATCCACCAGTGCAGGGCCCGGGCGGTAGGCTCGCCCTGCGGCGTGCGTTGGCCTTCCAAAGGCAAGCCCTCAAGAATCCCCAGCACCTGCAGCAACACAAAGCCTCCGGAGCTGGGGGGCGGCACCGAGAGCACCTCAAAACCCCGAAACCAACCCCTCAGGGGCGAGCGCACCAAACTGGAATAGCTGGTCAAGTCGGCCGCGGTCATGCCCCGCTCCCCGACCAGATTTCCCTCGCGCTCATTGGCCTCCGCCAAACTGTCCAGCAACAAGGCAGCGGTCTGGCCCTGGTAGAAACCGCGCGGCCCCTGGGCCCCATAGCGCTCCAGGGTCTGGGCCAGATCCTCCTGAATCAACGCATCCCCCACACGCAGGGCCTCGCCTCCCTGATGGGGATAAAACAGAGCGCGGGCGGCGGGATCCGCCTGCAGACGCCGCTTGGGCCCATCGGCGCCGAGAGACCTCACCAGCCAGGCATTGGCAGTAATACCCTCACGAGCCAGGGAGATAGCCGGTGCGCAAAGCTGCAGGAAGGAGAATTTGCCGGAGCCGTGGCGCTCGAACAGGGAATAGAGCCCTGCGGGACTGCCCGGCACGCCCACCGCCAGGGGCGTCTCCAGGGAGCGCCGCCCCACCAACTTGCCCTCGTCATCTAGATACAGGTCCTGGTCAAATCCCTGCGGCGTCACCTCGCGGAAGTCGATCACCTCACCCTGGCCCTGGTGCGGCACCCAAAGAGCGAACCCTCCGCCCCCCAAGTTACCCGCCTGGGGCAGGACTACTGCCAGGGCCAAAGCCGTGGCCACCGCCGCATCTGCCGCGTTGCCTCCGGCTTCCAGAATGTCCAAGCCAACCCGGGTCGCCAGGGGTTGGCCGGAGACGACCGCCCCATGCAGAGGCAGTTGGTGCTGGGGAGGGGGTGGAGTCCCCGGGCCCTTGCAACCAGGAGGGCAGACCAACATCGAGATCAATACGCCCTGGACGAGACTTCGCGCCCTCATATCTGAGGCAGATCGTGGGAGTCAGACTCGCCGATCTCTTCGACCTTGACACCCCGCTCACGCAAGTAGGCCACCGATTCCTCGATGCACTCTCCCTCCCCTTCGATCTCCACGGCCACGATCGCCATGGTATCGGTGATGCTCGCTGCACGAATATTGGGCACTACACCAAACCGTTCGCCAAGCACATGACTGACGATCGGTTCACTGATCAGGTCCTGAGGAAAGGTGCAGAAGAACTTACGGGTGGACATGGTGTTCGGGGGCTCGGCGCAAACGCCAGCCGAGTTGGGTCAGCGCATATCCCACCAAAGCGAGTACCCCACCCGCAAGTGCACCCCAAGGACCACGCAGATCAGGGCCCAGGGCGTCACCTCCAGCCGGCCCATAGACCGCCGGATGGCGCAGCCAATCGAGCCCCGCGGATTCCACCATCAGAGTCGCCGGCGAAAGGTCCAACAACCAGGCAGTGGTCGCCGGATCAAAAGCTCCACCCTGCAAACGTCCGGCGCCCCCGGGCAAGGCGGAGAGCAGCGCCCCCAGGAAGAACAGGGCTGCTCCAAGACTGCGCCGATCAATGGACCAACGGCCGTGCATCAGAGCAGCGAGCCCTGAACCAAGGAGCATCAAGCCGCTCCAGGCCAGGACAACGCCTACGGGATCCACCCCAGGCACCAAGGCCCAGCAAGCAAGAATCACCAAGGCCGCCAGCCCCATGCGGAATGAGGCCCACAACTTGGGAACTCCCGGACCGGCCGCGCCCAGGCAGGCACCAATCATTGGCGCCAAGAGCGCCGCGAATACCAGGGCCGGCACAGGTCCTGCCCCCCAGCGCGCCGCAGCGAGGGCGACTGCTCCCAGGCACAGTCCCACCAACAAACCGGGCAGCAGTATCCGTGCACGCCCCCCGACGGTCAGGGGACAAGCAGGGTCAGTGGAGGCAGCTGATGGGGACTCTTGGATGCGTCCACTCTAGCAAGCCAGCGAACAGATTCCGCACCTCTGCTCCCATCCGAAGCAAGCACCCGCACGACGGGAAACGACCGCATGAGGACTGCGCGTCCAGCCCCACCGCGCTGGTGCTGCTGGGGCTTGACCGAGCCCTCCTGCTCGCAGCTGTCAGATCCGAGAAACGTCCTTCTTCAGCTGCAGATGCGCACCCGAGCCCAGAATCACAAGCAGGGGCAGCACTACAAGGTCAACCCCCCAGCGATGCAGGATACGGTACCCTCCAACACCATGTTGCGCCGCATTGATGCCTCCACCTCCACCACCCTGCGGGTGAACGGTCAAGACCTGCTCTCCTTCGCGGGCACCAACTTGCTGGGGCTGGCGCACCACCCCGAGGTACTGACCGCAGCACAGGAGTGCCTGGCACGCTGCGGCCTCTCCGCCGCCGCTTCCCGCAGCACCAGCGGGAACTTCGCGGAACACGAGAACCTGGAGGAGGCCCTGGCGGAGTTCCTGGGGCTCGAAGCGACCCTGATCCTGCCCAGTGGCTGGCTGGCAAACGAGGCGGTCATGCAGGCCTATGGAGACGAATTGGACACGGTGCTGGTGGACGGTGACGCCCACGCATCCCTGTGGATGTCCACCACCCTGACCCGCGCTCAGGTGATCGACTGTGGCGCCAGTGATGTGACCCGTACACACGCCCTCCTGGATCGCCACCGGGAACAGCACCTGGCCCTCTTGACCGACGGCCTCTTCCCCATGCAACGGCGCATCGCACCCCTGGCAGAATTCCTGCGCCTGCTGCCGCGCAAGGGAATCCTGGTGGTGGATGACAGCCACGGTCTTGGGTTCTTGGGCCAGGGTGGAAGAGGAAGCTTGAACGGTGCTGGAATCAGCGACCCTCGCGCGGTGATGACGGGCAGCATGGCCAAGGCCCTGGGTGCCGGGGGCGGTTTCATAGCCAGCAGTACCGGCACCATCGAACGCATCCGCAGGCGTGCTGACGCCTTCGTGGGCACCACGCCCATTCCTCCGGCGGTAGCGGCGGGAGCGCGCGCGGCCTTACAGATCCTTGAGCGCGAACCGGAGCGCGTGCGCCGCCTGCGGGCCCATGCAGCGCGCCTGACCGCCATCGGCAAGCGCCTGATCCAGGAAGATGCGGAAGGCCGTTCCCCGGTGCTTGCCCTGCCGGTCAGCGATCAGACAGCCGGCCGCGCCCTGGAGCAGAAACTCGCCGCCCAAGGCCTCTACATTCCCTGGACCGAATACGGCGGTGGTCCCGGTGCCCTGCGAGTAGCGGTCTCCAGTGAACATACCACCCAGGACCTCGAACGCCTCGAAGAGGCGCTGCTGCAACACTATCAGCCCTGATCCTCCTTGGGATCCGGGAGGGCGTGGTCCGCCTCTCGCCCCAGCCGCCAGGCCACCCCCACCGAGGTGGCCATGAAGGGCAAGACCAAGAGCGTCAAGGCCGCACCCCCGGAAACAATCAGGGCGCTGGCTCCCTGGAAGGCCCAGCCACTGACCAGATCCCCGCCCCGATAGAGAGCCGCATCCAAGAAGTTCTTGGCCTTGTACACATCCCTCGGCTCCAGCCCCACATAGAGCGCCTCGCGCGCGGGCTTTGCCAATGCATAGCGCGAACTCGCCCGCAGCACGTTGAACGCAAACAGCACCGAGAGCAGGGGCGCAAAGGCCAGCGAAGTGAATCCCACCAAAGAAACCAGGGGCAACAGAACCAGCCCCGGCAGCAGCCCACGGGAACTCATCAAGCGACCCACCAGGCCGATCTGGATCCCCAGTGTGAGAACATTCGTCACCAGATGAACGCCCGAGAAGAAACGCACCCGATCCACTTTCAGGGGAAGGTGAACTTTAAGCAGATCCGCGGTCAAGAAGTACAGCCAGGTGGACCCCAGGGTAAAAAACAAGATGTACACACCGAGCAGACGCAGGCGCGGATGACGCCACACCAGCCCCAAACCCTCGAAACTGCTGCCGTGCATGGGCGCCCGGGCCTGGCACGCACCGGCCGAGCGCAGAGCATGCAGACTGAACTCCAACAAGCCCGCCGCCAGCAACAGGAACGGCCCGGAACCCCAACTGTCGAAGGCCACGGCCACCAAGGCCGAACCCGCGATGGCTCCCAAGCTGCCACCCGCCGCCAGGAGCCCGAACAGCCGCCGGGAGGAAGGCCCCTCAAAACGCTCGATCAAGGCGCTCCACAGGGCGCTGATCAGGTAGAGGTTGAAGACCGAAACAGCCACATAGAAGCCGCGCTGCAACCAGATGCGGGAGCCTTGCAACAACTGCCAACCCTGCTCCCCCTGCACCCAACGGCCGCTCCAAAAAGAACCGGCCTGCTCCAGCCAGGGCCCCACGGTTTCCGGTTCCGGAACCCTGTGAAGCAACCAATACAAGCCCACCAGGAGCAGGGCCGCCGCACGAAACAGAATCGGCAGCACGCGCTCGCGACGAACCCGCGCCACAAGCATTCCATAGACCGGATGCAGCAAGAGGGCCAACAGGAAGGTACCGGTCCAGAGTTCGGCCCCCACCGCCCGGTCCCCCACAAAGACCTCGTCCCGCAAGGGCTTCAGCAGATAGTAGGCCCCCAGGACCGCGAAGCCCGCCGCGCAGCCCGAGAACACCGGCCAGCGTTCCTCCCGTCGAAGGAGCAGAAGGCTCTGGAAAGAAGACAAGACCGGTCTCAGGCAGGGATGATCTGGAGGCTACTAATGCTTCCCGTCGTGGTGTGAGTTGATGTGCTTGAGATCTTCGGCGCTGAAATAACTGGCGCTGAATTCAAGGGCAACCTTGCGCACGGACTCCACATGGCTCTTGTCGGTGGTCTGCTTGCACTTCATCGCAGCGACTGTGATCTGATGCATGCTCTTCAGTTGGGCGTAGTACTTGTCAATACCATCATCCAAGCCGAATTTCCTGACGAAGTCCTTCGGTGCCTTGATCCGTTGGGCAAGCCAATAGGCGGCCACCGTGTCCTGGATGTTCTGGGCGTGCTGGTCCTTGGTCATGATCCAACGCACCATCTGGTTGTTACTGGGACTCTCCTCCCCATCCATGGTTGTGAGGGCCGTCATCGCCTTTTCAATGGTGGCGCAATCCTCCATCAGCATGTCGATGCGCATCTTGTCACTGTAGATGCCGCAGGGGACCTGACAATGCCGGGCTCGCGTCGTAAGGGCCGGAGAGTTCGCCGCCCCTTCAAGGGATGGAGAGCTGTGCAGGAAGGAGACGCACAAGAAAAGAGTGCCAAGAGCTAGGAGTGTCTTCATCTATAGGTGTTCTTTGGAGGGATGGGGGGAACCGAAGAGAGCAACCCCCTTGAGAAACATGACCGGGTCACGCCCTCAAGGACGCAACCCGAGGGTGGGGCGGGGAGTGTACCAAGTGCCCCTCAGCAAGGAGCAGAACCACAGACACGCCTGACCCTAGACCAAAGAGCGCACCCTTTCCCGGGCGGCGAGCACGACCTGGGGCGTGGTGCGGCGCAGGTTGTAGGCCAGACCGAGTCGGGCCATGGTCCAGATGAACCACTTGGTGGGGTCGTACTGGTACCAGCGTACGGCGTTGCGGTAGTCCGCCGGGAACTTGTGGTGGAAGTTGTGATAGCCCTCACCCCCGGTGATCAGGGCTGTGATCAGCGAATCCCGGGCGCTGATCGCCAAAGAATAGGTCCGCTTGCCGAGTACATGGGCCACGGAGTTCACGCACCAGGTGGCGTGTAGCATCACGGTCACCCGCAGGCCCCCCGCCAACAACAAGCCACCAACGAAGTCGCCCCACAGGGACGCAATCAGAGCAGGAAGGATCCAACCGATCCCAATCGCGAGGGGCCAGAAAAAGCGTTTCTGAAAACGAAAACCCCTCTGCTGGGCCAGGTCCTTGACCCGCGAATAGTCCACCTCGGGGCGATCCGCCCGCTTGTTCAGGATCCATCCCATGTGGGCCCAGAAGAAACCTTCCTTGATGCTGTGGGGATCCTTCTGGCCATCTGTGTAACTGTGATGATCCCGATGGTCCGCACACCACTCCAGGGCTGAGGTCTGCATGGCCGCCGCCCCGAACAACAGGTAGAACCAGCGCAGGGGGCCCGAGACGTCATAGGCCCGATGGCAAAAGGAACGGTGGTAGCCCGCGGTGATGCCCAGACAGCACATGCCATACCAGATCAATCCCAACAGCAGGGTGCCCCAGTAGAACTGCACAAAACCCAGGTAGAAGGGGGCCGCGAGGGCGGCCAGATGCAAGAAACCCAGGCCGAGGATGTTGGCATGGTTGCGGGTCAAGGGTCCCAGGGTGCCGCCGGACTTCTCGATGCTCGAATCAGCTCTCATGGGAGCAGAGTAGCTCCCCCTGACAGCGGAATCCTCCCCCAGTTCTCCTAAATACCACCCATTGCTCCGCACGCTGACTGAGGCAGCAAGCCCTGCAAGAGTTGCGTTGGGAAGGCCCCCCAAGGCCCCTCTCAGAAGCACCCAGTGGCTAGACTCCCGCATGCCCTTCAATCAGATCACCCGCCGCTCCGCCCTGGGCGCAGCGGCCACCCTTGCACTGCCCATGGCCTGCCAGTTCCCGGGATCCAATCCCCAATCCAGGCGCCTGCTGGTGCTCGGGGGCACACGCTTCCTGGGGCCGCCCATCGTGCGCGCGGCCCTGGCGGCGGGCTGGAGTGTGACCCTCTTCAATCGGGGCAAGTCCGGCAAGGGCCTCTTCCCCGAACTGGAGCGCCGCATCGGAGACCGCAACGAACTGGACTACGCCAGTCTGCAAGAAGGCGAGTGGGATGCGGTCATCGACACCTCGGCCTATGTGCCGGAACATGTGCGCGTGGTGGCGGAGTTGTTGGCCGGCCGCGTGGGCCACTACAACATCATCTCCACCGTTTCGGTCTACGCCGAGGAACAGGAGTCCACTGGCCCCCGGGATGAGGACTCCGCCCTGGCCACCATCAGCCAGGAACAAATCGAAGCCACCAAAAAAATCCAACAGGTCACAGGCGAAACCTACGGTGCCCTCAAGGTGCTTTGCGAAGACGCCATGGAAGAGGTCTTCAAGGACAACTGCTGCATAGTGCGCCCGGGCCTGATCGTGGGCCCGGGAGACTCAAGCGAACGCTTCACCTATTGGCCCGCCCGGCTGGCCCGGGGGGGCGAAGTGCTGGCTCCCGGTGGACCCAAGGGCGACGGCTCCCAGGAAGTGCAGCTGATCGATGTAGAGGACCTGGGGCACTGGATCTTTGAACTCACCGCGCGCCAGGTGCAGGGCACCTTCAACGCCCTGGGCTATCCCGAGCCGCTCTCCATGCATGACATGCTCGCGACCTGTCAAAAAGTCGCGCACAACGATGCCCGCCTGACCTGGGTACCCGATGAGTTTCTGTTGGAGCAGGAAGTCGGCCAATGGATGGAGCTACCCCTTTGGATCGCCGGAGGCGGGCATCAGTTCAGCCTGGAGCGGGCCCTGAAACAGGGCCTCACCTTCAGCTCCATCGAGGACACCACACGCCGCACCCTGGACTGGCACCTTGCAACCAATGGGCCCGAGCACGAGTTCCGGCGCACGGGCATCGCTACGGAAAAAGAAAGCAAAGTGCTCGCCGCCTGGCACGAGAGTCAGGGGGCAGAAACCACAACCCGCTGACGATCCAGGGCCCAGCCAAACACCAAGGCCACCACAGTTCCGACCGGCGTGTACCAGGGCCAGGGCAACGACTCGCCTTGGGGAAGCTGACCGAAGCAAGTCAACAACAAGCACCCCAGCAACCCAAGAACGAATACAAGCGCAGCGCCCTGACTCCGTCCCTTCGCGCAGAGAGCCCAAACGAGTGCCATGAGCACTGCACACAGCAGCACAACGCCCTGAGCCCAGGGGTCGTGCCAGACCAAGGCAAATACCGCCAAGAGGGACAAGGGCGCGGACCAGGCCAGTCCCGACCCGTCCACTCGCAGGGGCGCGAAGGCCAAGACAAAGGCAGCCAGAAGGGCGCCCCCGGTGTACCCCGCCATAGCCAGGGCCAGATCCAAGAGCGAAGCATAATAGGGTTCCACGAACTGAATCCCGATGGCGGTCAGACCCAGCAGGACCCCATAGACAAGGATCAGGCGCCGGGACAGGGAGAGGGCCCGGGCGGGCTCCACCTGATCGCGCCCCCAGGCCACAAGGGTGGTCTGGGAAAGTGCCGCCAGAATCGAATCCAGACTCGAAACAGCAGCAGCGAAGGCACCCGCCAAGACAAGCCCCTTGATTCCATTGGGCAGAACCTCAGCAATGAAAACGGGGAAGATACGATCGGGTTTCTCCGCGATCATCGCCTGCCCCGCAAGGCTGAACCCATGCTCGCGACCATAGGCCCAAAGCCCCACCCCCACCATGCTGACCAGCAGGGTGACCCCCATGGCAAGGATGGACCACAGGATCGCCTTGCGCGCGGCTCGTACATCGGGACAGCAAAGCAATCGCTGGACCATCATCTGATCTGTGCCATAGGGACCCACCTGCCCCCAGGAAGCCACCAGAAAAGCAACCGGCAGGGTATAGGCCTTGGCCGGATCCCAACTGGTGTCGATCAACTGCAGCTTGCCTGCTTCGCGAGCCTCTTGCAGGGCGCTGCTCCAACCGCCAGTGAGTTCGACTCCGATGAACCAAAGGGTCGCGCCAATGCCCAGGAGAAACAGACCGAAGAGCGCTGCGTCAGTCCAGACCACGGTGGCGATGCCTCCCATCTGGGTCCAGATGATGGAGACCACACAGATCGACCCCACCGCAAAAGGGAAGGGTGCAATCCCCGTCACCGCTTGCACCTGTGCCAGCTCCGCGTGCAAGACCACCTCCACCACCACCGCGGTCAGATAGACCCGGGCGCTCTGGCCCAGGATGCCCCCCAAGCTGAACAGCACGGTGGTCACGCGCCGACTGGACGGACCCAGCTTACGGGCCACATAGTCATAGGGGCTGTAGATCTGCTGCTCGTAGTAGGCGGGCAACAACACAAAGCCCACGATGGCCCGTGCCACCAAAGACCCGAAGAGACCGATTTGCAAGTAGGTCAGGTTGCCCCCGTCGCGGGCCACCACCGAAGGCAGGGAAACAAATGTCACCGCGGAGATCTCGGTGGCCACGATGGAAGCAGACACCGCCCACCATGGCAGGCGCCGGCCCCCCAGGAAGAAGTCCGAGAGCCCGCGCTGCTTGCCCGCCCGGGAATGTCCCACCCAGGTCACAGCGAGCAGAACCCCGACCATGATGCTCAGGTCGAGGGGGCTGAGGCCCCCTTCCAGGGAGAGGTTGCTCTGCATGGGATCAGTTGCCGATCAAGCCGTGGATCGGTGGCTTCAGGATGGGGCTTTCGCGGGCCGGGATCCAGTCAGTCCCCGGGCCCGAGCTGCGGCACCGAAGAGGGCCGAGGTCTGGAGAGCAGAGGGAAGCAGTTCAAGCGGGGGCAGGGCAGCTTGCAGAGCAACGCGGTAGAACTCGAACTGTGGAGCCCGCAGCAACTCGGCTCCGCTGCCCCCGATCACCAGGCGGGTGATGGGGTGCCTGGCCGCAGCATTGAGGATTGTCATCCGTTGCTCAACCCAGGCCCCCAGGATTTCGGCGCTGGCGGTGAGCAGCTCCAGAGCCCGAGGCTCTCCCATCCGGGCCGCATCCAAAGGCCGCAGCCCCGGGCCCCGAGCCGCTTCCAAGCGCCCCTGAATTGCACCCAGGGAGACCGCCTGCTCAATTGTTCCTTGCTCCGCGCAAGCGACCCCCGAAAGTTGAGCTTCCCAGGGGGGCGCGCTGTAGCCCGCAAGAATCTGCGCAGCAAGCAATTCTCCGTCGAGCTTGACCGCCTCCGCCAGCCCCGTGCCCAGACCAAGGTAGAGCGCGCTGGGCTGACCCCAGAAAGCTCCTTCCTGTCCCCACTCTTCTCCCCCTCCCGCGTCCTGTCCATCGGACCCCAAGGCGCACAGGTGCAGCTTGTCACCCAGGTCGAGTTCCTTTTCCAAGGCACTGGAGAACTCAGGCAGGCGCGGACCGTGGGCCATGACCAGCACCCCCCGGCCGCGCTCATCCTTCTGGCCGGGTAGGGCGATTCCAAGCTGCAAGGCCCCAAAAACCTGCTGCCCCGACAATTCGCGGATCACCCCCGCCAGACCCTGAACCCAAGCCTTTTCCAATTCCCGCTCCCCTGGAATGCGCCGCAGGCATCCAAGTTGAGCCCGTTGTTCCCCAATGGTCAGGGGCACGAAATTCGCGTCGGTGGGCCAGAGTCCGCGCTGGAGATCCCCCCGAATCTGCAACCCGCCGTCGGCATCAGGGACGACACAACCCACACGAAAACCCGTCGCGCCTCCATCCACGCCGATGCAAAGCGTCCCGGCCTCAGAGCTCTCGGCCACTGCCCTCGCTGCCCGAACTCTCCTGTCCATTGGCGCTTGCGTCGGCCCAGATCATCAGATCCGGATGCAGCAAGAGGGAACTCAAAGGGCGCTGAGGATCGGGCTTGGCGCCCAGGGCGCTCGCCAGAGCCTCGGCCTTTGGTTTTCCGAAGGCCAGCAGCCGCAGCCGGCGCGCGGCCCGGATCTCTGCCAGTCCCATGGTGATGGCGCGCTCGGGCACCGCGTCGAGGGACCCGAAGTTCGGCGCTGCATCCTGACGGGTGAACAGGTGCAGGGGCACGACCCTCGTCATGCAGTCCACGGGACTGCCCGGCTCGTTGAAGGCGACATGACCGTTGCGACCAAGGCCCAACAACTGCAGATCTATTCCCCCTACTTCCTGGATCAGGCGCGAGTAGGCACGGCAGGCAGCCTTGGGATCCCGAACCGCCAGTTGGGCATCGGGAAAATGGCAGCGCCCGGGATCGAGCTCCAGGGGCTCGAACAGATGCTCAACCATGAAACTCTGAAAGCTGCGCGGATCGCCTGCTTCCAGGTCCAGATACTCGTCCAGGTTGAAGGTCGAGAGCTGCGAAAGGTCAACGGGCTCGTCACGCAACAACTGCACCAACTCGGCATAGAGCTCAACCATGGTGTTGCCTGTGGCAAGGCCCAAGACCAACGGTCGCCCCTCGGCGGCCCTTTCAGCCAACAAGCCGTGCAGCTCTCCTGCCAGCTGCCCATGGGCTTGCTCGGATTGTTCGACGGGAATCAGGTTCACGGGTGAAGCGTTCAGGGGCAGGAGGGAAGCCAAGGGAAAGGCAGCCTAGCCACTGACCCACACCAGAAGGAATGACCTATGGGCTGGATTTTTCCCAAGCGAGCCACTCTTTGGACTCCGGGACCCAAGCTGCCCGACGCCCCG
>LWDU01037674.1_pt1 | contig 47159 bp, 37 predicted proteins | sample 727161 | NCBI WGS metagenome assembly LWDU01 (sample SAMN04566230, study PRJNA314399) | hydrothermal vent metagenome | isolation source: deep sea hydrothermal plume seawater | place: Mexico: Gulf of California, Guaymas Basin | collected 2004-07-11
CAGCCCGTCAAGGGTGTCCTCAATGAGACGCTCAAGCTCGTCCAGGTCCTTGGGGCCCTTTTTGATGTCAACACTGCCGTAATTGCCGGTGGTCGCGAGCCCTCGGGCGGACAGCAGCCGCGCCAGGGTCCGGTTAAGGCGGTCTCCGGCGTAGGTAGTAAGGGTGGCTCGGCCACCACCGTGCACCCGGCACTCCAATCCTAATGGCCGCCAGTCCGGTCGTTGTTCAGCACCTCCGCGCACGGCTTCTAGGGCGTCTCTGGCGGCATCATCGAGAAAGTCGGGCAGATCGCGGAACCGGTGCAGTAGCTCCCCGGCGCGCTGAGCGGTTTCGAAAGGTATATCCGGACCGCCAAACGACTGCCACTTGGGAGCCTCCCCCTTGGGCGCCGGTCTCGCCTGCAGAGTGTGGTTGGCATAGCTAATGGTATCCGCCGTAAACAGAAAAGGCGGTGTCAGGCCCTCCACGAACGCCGTATCCAGGGTGCCTATCTGGGTTCTTCCATTGAAAACGTCGTAGAGTGGGGCGCTGTCAAACACGGCGAATAGTTTACGCCAGTTACCGGTGAGATAACGCTGCTCGGTGGCCAGACCCGGGGCCAGAACGCCATCGGCGAGATGCAAATAATCCTTGTCCAGCATATGATCTATCATGGCGCTGTATTCAGAATACTTTATTCTGGAAAACACGTAGACACGTTTGAGCAGATGCCAGGCTTGCTCTTTGTTTATGCCATGCTCCTGAAGACAAAGACAAAGCAGTTGGTGGGCAAGAAGGTGAAATGCCCGTTGATTCAGGCGAAGCGACTCGGACCGGTTCTCTTCACCCAGTGATACCGTTGCAGCTAATAACAAAAGGTCTTCGCTGGTTTCGGTAAAGCCATGAAAGTAACGCGCACTGCCCGCGCGACGCCCGGTACGACCCACACGTTGAAGAAACGCGCTGGAACTGGATAACGCCCCAAGTTGCAGTACTCGATCCAGCTCACCAATATCGATCCCGAGCTCCAGGGTGGAGGTGCTGATAATGGATTCGAGCCCCTGTTCTCCCTTCTCTTGTATCAGGCTTTCGGCCTCTTCCCGGAAAAACTTACTGATCGCCGAATGGTGTGTGCGCACCCGTATGGGGCGTGTCTTGGTATACGATTGAATGGCCGTAGCAATGTTTTCCGCCTGATGCCGGGAACGGACAAAGGTGATGGTTCGTCGTCCTCTGACCTCATCGCATAAGGCGTTCAGCAGGCGCATTCCGGCACGATCCTGGATGGGCAGGTCATCGCTATCCAGATCGGCATCAAAATGCCGGACCAGGAAGTCAGACTTCGGATTGGCCGTGCCTTCGACGTGAATCCTCCGAGCGGGGTGTCGATCCCCGGTGAGCCATTTGCACATTGTGTCGGGGTTGCCCACCGTCGCGCTAACGGCGATGCGCTGCGGCCGCCGACCTGTGCCTTGTTCGAGACGCTCCATTAGGGATAGCAATTGGCCGCCTCGATCGCCAGAAGCGAAATTATGAGCCTCATCAATGATGATGGTGTTCACCCCCGCGAAGAAGCGACGCCAATCGGCTTTTCGAAGCAGTATGGCCTCAATCGATTCCGGCGTGGTAAGAAGCAGATGCGGAGGTGTTTTCAGTTGAGCCACTTTGTTATTTTGACTGACGTCACCATGCCACTTGAACGCGTGCAATCCGCAACATTGTGCGTATTGTTCGCCACGTAGCTCCAAGTTATTCAGAAGCGCTCTAAGCGGCGCGATATACAGTACCTGGACGCTGTCGTCACGGCGGTTCCCGGCCGCTCGGGTGAGTGCAGGGAAGAGAACGGCCTCGGTTTTCCCGCCGGCCGTGGGCGCTTCAATAATACAATCTTCTCCCTCGAGAATAGGATCGAGAGCCGCCTCCTGGATGGCTCTTAAGCCGTTCCAGCCTTGTTCTTTAATCCAGCGCTGGAGACCGGGGTTGAGCCTGTTCAGCACGGTCATCGATGAACTCCTCATTCCCCGCTCATCAGGCGTAGCAGAGCTTCATTTGCCTGCGGATCCCTCTCCGGTTCGGTGATACAGTCGCGCGCAGCGATGCCGGGGTTTTCCTCGCACAGGTCCAGTACGTGCACCAGCGATCGCAGAGTCGGGCGTGGCAGGCGGTCTATGGCCTCTCCTCCAAACCGTATCCATTCTTGTACAAGGGCTTCGATATCGTCATCGGTGACGCGCTCCATGGCTGGCCAGCTATAGGCGGCCGCATGAATTTCCCTCGTTCTTAGCGCCACTTGGCGCAGGCGCGTCTCGTCCAAACCATCGAGCTCAATAACCGGTTGGCGCATACTGCGATGGCTTTCTCCGGCCTCTGGAGCCTGGATGCGGTGTAACAGAGCCGCATAGCTTGCCAGACCATAGCGTGCGTCTTCGAACAGGGTATTGGTGCCCGTGCATACCAGAAGACATCCGGGTAGCCGGTTTTCCCCCACTTCGTCGATGAGCAGCCTGAGTGTCTCGTAAGCCTGGTCCCGGCTCTGTCGGTTGGGGCGGCGCCGGACCAATTCCAGCTCGTCAACCAGGATCACAAGACCACGTAACGGGGTGCGGCCTATGATCTCCAGCAGGGCGCGTAATCGCGGCAGCACCTGATCGGCTTCCAAATAGCCGCGAACCCCAATATTGCGTAACGCGGAGGTCGGTAAATTGCGCTCCCCGCGCAACCAGGCTCTGGCCTGCATGGCACGTTCATCATCACCGGTGACGCGGGCTTCGTAGAACGCGCTCAATGCGGGAGCAAGGCCGGGGTCATGATCCGCTAATTCAGAAAGTTCGTCGTTGATGCGGCTCTTCACGGCAATGGTAAGTTTTTCCCGATCAGAGTTATTAAGAGGGGAAAGGCCCTCAATCTGCTCGACCTTCCGCTGAATCTCCAATAACCAGGTCTCGATGAGATCCGAGAAGCTGCTGGCACCTCGCTTCTCGGGTGTGCGTAAACCGTCCATGAGCCCGGTATAGAAATTCGATAAGTCGGCTAACGATAATTCGGCGCTAATGCGAACTGCCGCGGTGGCGAAGCCCGCGTTCAGGGCGCGGTCACGCAACCAAGCGGAAATGAAAGATTTACCAGCGCCGTAAGCCCCTTTGATGAACTTGAAGGCGCTGCGACCTGTCGCTATGTAGTCGGTCAGCTCCAAAAGATGCTGACGCGCGGCCTCTTGACCTACCAGAAGCATCTCCAAATGGCGCTCTGGCACCACCCCTTGGCGTAGGGCGTCGATAACGTCCCGGGCCGCCCAGCGGTCCAGTTTCTCGGCGTTTGAGGCGTCCTCTACCCATTCATAGATATTGGCGGAGCCCGTGCTGCGCACCCGTACCGGTGAATCACCGTGGCCTTCCAAAGTGCGAAGCAACTCCGCCATATGGGCTTTGGGCAGCATCCAGCCCAGTTCATGGCGCGTGGCCAGTCGCTGTATATCACGTTCGTTGAGAGACCGCGCCTCCCGTAAAAGTGCCAGAATGATATTCTGATCCGGACGCAAACCCGGATAACGAGCAACTATTTCGTCAGTGCCCTTTACCGATGCGTTGTTCGATGGTTGCTCACAGGAACCCCGCGGTTCGACGGCGGGTTCGAACGGCTCTGCAGGCGCCGCGGAATGCTCGTCTGGGGCAGGGACCTTCAACATTGCGATTTCATCTTCTTCGCTTTCGCTATCACGCGGTGGCGCCGTGACCAAGCGTTCAATCAATTCGTCCTTGAGCCCTGACACGGGTAAACCCTGCTTGCGACAAAGACGAGCCAGCTCCCGGCCTCGTAACTGGTCCAGCATGGCGAGCTCTGAGTAGCTGCTGGTTACCAGTTGGCGCGCTCGATCCGACTTGGTCCCTGAACGCGGTAAACCCAACCCAGCTAGTATTTCGTACAGTTGATTCCCTGAGAGCCGCAGTAGAAGAGTATGCAAACTGTCATCGTCCAGCATTCTGGGTTGGTCCGCGTTGGTGCCATTCGAGTGCGCTTGCTGGAGATCGGGCGAATCGAACCGAGCGATCAGTTGCGTGATCAGTTCGGCTTTGGAGAGAGAGGTGGGCAGCCCTAACGAGCGGGTTAACTCCTTTAATTCATTCCCAGACAGGCAATCCAGTGCGAATGACGGGGCTACCAGTCCGCTTACCAAGCGCTCTTGCCGTTCTTCCTTGGAGCCGCTTAAAGGAAGCCCTGAGGCTTCGAGGACGCGCCGTAGGTCGCTGCCAGTGAGTTGCCCTAGCAGAGTTCGGTAGTCGGAATCGTGTAATTCCATGCCCCAGTAACGTCGAATTTGTAACCGAACCTCATCCGCCAAAACGTACCGGTCCTGGACGGTCAACACCAATCCTCGCGCGAGAAGATAGTTGCGGGCGCTTTCGTAGACGCGAGCAGATTCCCATAAAGGTCTTATATCAGGGTGATGTTCGAGTAATAGTTGCTCCCTCATTGAAAGCCCTAAGCGATTACGTAACGCTTCAAGCAGGTAGGCTTCGCTTGCGTTGATGCGCCCGTCATCCTCCCAAGCCGCCTGAAGTAACGCTCGGTAGAGGTCATAGGATTTGCCGGCCGCGAGCCCTTCTCCCGAGGCCACCCATCGGGTTAACTCGTCGGTGCGTTTGATGACGTCTTCCCGGTAGCCTTCGGCTAGCACCGTATGATCAGGTGCTTCCATTAGAAGTTTTAAAAACGCGTAGGCGGGTGGTTGAGACCCGGCCAGTACCTCAGCGATATAACTAAAAGAACTGAGCGCATTGGCAATTTCCTGCTCAACAACCGCCCGAGGTAAGCGAACATTGGCTATATCGTCGAGTTTGTCACGGGCCAACTGATCCAGGCCTTCTTGGGGATAGGAAACCAAAATATCCTTGAGCTGCATCAAGTGCTCCTTTTTTGATTATTGTTGTTCGAGGGGCGATTCCCTGTTGGACGTTCTAATTGCGATTTTTCGGCACGACACCCATCGTGGCTTTCCAATCATCCCCAGGGCCACTCCGTCTAGAATAGATTCCGATGCTGAATAAAAACAAGGTAGAACCGATTCGATATATTCCGCGTAACGCCACCGACTACGGTTTTCCCGCCGGCCCGGCTCTCTTACCATGACGCCATGATAACCAGCGAACGGATTCAGGACGCTCTTGCGGCCCGGCACGGCGTGTCCGTGCGGCACTGTCGGGTCGATGCGCTCGGCGGCGGTGACACCGGTGCGACCTTCCAGGTGACGCTGAATGGCCGTCCGGCCTTTCTTAAATGGCTGCCCGATGGCGATGCCCTGGATGCGGAGGCGGACGGCTTGGCCGCGTTGGCGGCGGCGATCCGGGTGCCGGAGGTGCTCGATCACGGCAGCCTGGCCGGTGGCCGCGCCTTGTTGCTGGAATGGTTGCCGCTGGTGGCGCCGGGTGAACGGTTCTGGCCGGCGCTCGGCCGGGCGCTGGCTGCTTTGCACGGCGTGGAGGGCGAACGCTTCGGTCATTGCCGTGACAACTGGATCGGCGCCAACCCTCAGCGCAACACGCCGGATACGGACTGGCCGCGTTTTTTCGTCGAACGACGGTTAGCGCCGCAATTGCGCTGGGCCCGCGACCGGGGTCTGGACGCCGGTGTTGCCCGGCGGGTGGAGCGGGTCATGGCGACGGCGCCGGCCTGGCTGGAAGGCCTGACGATTCGCCCGACACTGGTGCACGGCGATCTCTGGCAGGGCAACGTGGGCACCCTGGCGGGGGACCATCCGGTGGTGTTCGATCCGGCGGTGTACTACGGCCACGCCGAGGTGGACCTGGCCATGCTGTCGTTGTTCGGCCGGGTACCGGATACCTTTTACCGGGCCTATGGAAAAAACCCGAAGGCCGTGGATTTTCAGCAGCGCTCCCGGCTTTACAACCTGTATCATTTGCTCAACCACTTCAATCTGTTCGGCGGTGGCTATGCCGGCGCCGTATCCGACAGCGCCACCGCCTTGTTGCGTTACTGAGATTATCGATGCATATCGTCGCCGACGAAAACATGCCCGCCCTGGACGATTTCGAGCGCCTGGGGCGGGTGACCCGGGTGGATGGACGGAGTCTCAGGCGCGCCGACCTCCGCGACGCGGACATCCTGCTAGTACGCTCGGTGACGCCGGTCACCGAGGCCTTGCTGGCCGGCACGCCGGTGCGGTTCGTGGGGTCCGCCACCATCGGTACCGACCATGTGGACCTGGCGGCACTGGACCGGCTGGGCATCGCCTTTGCCTGTGCGCCCGGCTGCAACGCCCGGGCGGTGGCGGAATATGTGCTGCAAGCACTGCTGATGGCGAGCCGCCACCATGGCCGGACTCTGCGCGGCAGCACCGTGGGCGTGATCGGCCTGGGCAATGTGGGTGGTCTGGTGGCGTCCTGGCTGCGCGCGCTGGGCGTGGAGGTGCTTGGTTGCGATCCGCCGCTGGCCCGCGCCGGCCGGGTGTCCTCGGTGTCGTTGGACGAGGCGTTGTCGGCGGATGCGATCAGCCTCCATGTGCCGCTGATCAAACGCGGTGACGAGGCTACGCTGCATTTGCTCGACAAGACCCGGTTGCGGGCCCTCCAGCACGGTCAGACGTTGATCAATACCTGCCGGGGCCCGGTGATTGATAATCAGGCCTTGCTCCGGCGTCTGGCCCGCGGCGATGGGCCTTTGACGATTCTGGATGTGTGGGAAGGGGAGCCACGGCTTGATCCGGCGCTGCTGGAGCGGGTGTTTATCGGCTCGCCGCATGTGGCCGGTTACAGCGTCGAGGGGAAGCGGCTGGGCAGCGCCATGCTCTATGAGGCCTGGTGTCTCTGGCAGGGTGAGCCAAAGCCGCTCGGGGGCAGGGCGGCGCCGTCGCGGCCCCTGACCCAGGACGTGGAGGACGAAGGCCAGTTACTGGCGCTGTTGCGACACGCCCACCGCCTGCCCGAGGACGACCAGCGTCTGCGGCGCAGTTTACGCGAGAGCGACCCCGGCGCCGCCTTTGACCAGTTGCGCAAGCAATACCCGCCCCGGCACGAGCTGCATCACTGGCGCCATCAGGGGAAGGTGGCGCCGTCGCTGCAGGCGCTGGTCAGCCTGCTTTTCGAGTCGAACGCGTCGGGTAGCGCCAGGCCTGTTCCAGCTCTTCACAGGCCCGCAGGATCATCGCCTCGGTGATGGGAATCTCGCGGCCCTGGTCGTCGAGGACGGCGGCGCCGTGGAAGTCCGCGCCACGGGGCGTTTGTGAATAGGACAGGCAGCTCATGCTAAGGTCTCCGGCGTTGTGACCCGGCCATTGTTATAAAGAGACATGATCGTTTTATGACAGATATCGAGAACCGCCTGGTTCTGGGCGTGCTGGTCAACCCGTTCGCCGGCGTGGGCGGCGCCGTGGGCCTGAAGGGCAGCGACGGCAGCGACACCCGTGAGGAGGCACTGCGACGCGGCGCCACGCCGATGGCGGTGGACCGCATGACCCGTGCGCTGAGCGGCCTGGCCGCGCGCACATCGCGACTGGAGGTGCTGACCTGGGGCGGCGCCATGGGCGAGGACAGCTGCCGGGTGGCCGGGCTGTCGGCGCGTTCGCTCGGCGAGCCGCCGTCCCCCAGCGAGGCCGACGACACCCGCCGCGCGGCGCGCGCGCTGGTCGATGCCGGGGCGCAACTGCTGCTGTTCGCCGGCGGCGACGGCACCGCCCGGGACCTGGTCGACGCGCTCGGCGAGGACGACGTGCCCGTGCTGGGCGTGCCGGCGGGCTGCAAGATGCACTCCGCGGTCTATGCGATTAACCCGGAGGCCGCCGGCGAGTTGCTGGCGGAGCTGGTGGACGGCGGCCTGGTGGCGCTGCACGAGGCGGAGGTACGCGACATCGACGAAGACGCGTTCCGCGCCGGGCGGGTCCAGGCACGTCACTACGGCGAGCTGAACGTGCCCGCCGAGGCCCGCTATCTGCAACAGGTGAAGTGCGGCGGTCGCGAGGTGGAGGACCTGGTGATCACCGAAATCGCCGCCTGGGTGATCGATACCCTGGAGCCGGACACCTATTACCTGGTGGGCTCGGGCTCCACCGTGGCGGTGGTGATGGAGCAGCTGGGTCTGCCCAACACTCTGTTGGGCGTGGACATCATCCGTAATGAGGAGTTGGTGGCGGCCGACGTCGGCGCCGCGCAAATACTGGAGGTGATCGGTGACGCGCCGGCCCGGGCGCTACTGACCGTGATCGGCGGCCAGGGCCATCTGTTCGGGCGCGGCAATCAGCAGTTCAGCCCGGCGGTGATCCGGCGCCTGGGCAAGGCCCGCATCGATATTCTCGCCAGCCGCACTAAGCTGGGCACCCTGGAAGGGCGCCCACTGGTGGTGGATACCGGTGACGCCGAGCTCGACCGCTCCCTATGCGGGCTCTGGCCGGTGATCAGCGGCTACGAGGACACCTTGCTATACCGCGTCGCCACCGACGCCGGTTAGTCGTTCCCTTACCCGTAGCGTTTTTCGGTGAGCGCCTGGATGCGGTCGTCGAGAGGCGGGTGCGACCGGAACAGGGCGGCCAGACCATGGCGCACGCCGCTGTTGATGCCGAAGGCGACCAGCGAATCCGGCATCTGGTTAGGCACCTCGTACTCCGCCTTCAGACGCCGCAGGGCGCTGACCATGTCGCGACGGTCCGCCAGCTGCGCGCCGGCCACGTCGGCCCGGTATTCCCGGCGCCGCGAGAACCACATGACGATGGTGCTGGCGGCGATGCCGAAAATGATCTCGGCGATGAACACCACGATGTAGTAGCCGAAGCCCAGACCGCCGCCGCCGTCGCGGCGCAGGAAGCTGTCCACCACCGAGCCCACCACGCGGGCGGCGAAGATCACGAAGGTGTTCACCACGCCCTGGATCAGGCTCAGGGTGACCATGTCGCCGTTGGCCACGTGACCGATTTCATGGGCCAGCACGGCGCGCACTTCCTCCGGGCGGAAGCGTTGCAGCATGCCCTGGGAGACCGCCACCAGGGCATTGTTCTTGTTCCAGCCGGTGGCGAAGGCGTTGGACTGCTGGGCGGGGAACACCGCCACCTCCGGCATGCCGATGCCGGCTTTTTCGGACAGCTCGCGGACCGTGTCCAGCAGCCATTTTTCGCCGCTGTTGGAGGGCTGTTTGATGATCCGCGCCCGGGTCGACCACTTGGCCATGGGCTTGGATATCAGCAGTGAGACGAACGAACCGGCGAAGCCGAACACGGCGCTGAAAATCAGCAGGTTGCCCAGATCCAGCCCGGTGCCGCTTTGCGCCAGATAGGAATTCACGCCCAGCAGGCTGAGCGTGATGCTGGCCACCACGATGACCGCCAGGTTGGTAAGCAAGAACAGCGCGATGCGCATCATTGAGGTCGATCTCCAAAACCAAAAGGACGTTGTCAAACCGATCGTTAAATGGGGGCGGCGCGGTTGTCTTCAAGCGCCCCGGCGGCGATACTCGCCGGTTTCCACCGGTCCTTGATGCGCATGCCTTCCCCCGATTCGATAGACCTGCTCAACCCCTTTCTTGTTCCCCCGCGGGACGCCCGCCACCGGCTTTTTCACGGCCGCGGCAAGACGCTGCCCGGCTGGGAAGGCCTCACCCTGGACCGGTTCCCGCCGGTGCTGGTGGCGACCCTGTTCGACGACTACGACCCGGCCACCCTGGCGGCACTGGAACAGCGTTTGAGTGAGGCGCTGCCGACGCTGGAGTGCGACACCCTGGTGTTCCAGCACCGCCACCAGCGGCCGGCGGTGACCGAGGTGCGGCGGGGCGCGCTGCCGGAGACCGCCTGGGCGGAGGAGGGCGGCCTGCGTTACCGCCTGGATTTCCAGCGCGGCCAGAACCTGGGCTTCTTCGCCGACATGGCACCGGGGCGGGCCTGGTTGCGGGAACGGTCCGAGGGCAAGCGGGTGCTCAATCTGTTCAGTTTTACCTGCGCGTTTTCGGTGGCGGCGTTGGCCGGTGGCGCCCACTCGGTGGTCAACATCGACCTGTCCCGGCCGGCTCTGGCGCTGGGTCAGGAAAATCAGAACGCCAACGGCTTTGCCGACGCCCGGGTACATTATCTGCCCCACAACGTGTTTCGAAGCTGGAAGAAACTGCACGCTCTGGGCCGTTACGATCTGATCGTGGTGGACCCGCCCAGCGCGCAGAAAGGCAGTTTCCTGGTGGAGCGGGATTATCCCAAGGTCCTGGGCCGATTAAGCAAGCTGCTGGCGCCGGAGGCGGAACTGCTGCTGTGCCTGAACGCGCCCTGGCTGCCGGCGGACTGGTTACGTGAACAGACGGCGGAGCGGCTCCCCGGCGCCACCTTCCAAGGCCAGCTGCCGGGGGCGCCGGGCTTCGACGAGGCCGCCGAGCCGGCGCTCAAGGCGCTGGCGTACCGCTATCAGCGGCCGGCGTCTTGAGCGGTTCGAGGGGGTTGCCGAAGCGCGCCCGGAACGCCTGGCCGATTTCCTGAGCGCCGATGTAATTCAGATGGCTTTCGTCACGGTAAAGCGGGATGCCGTCGAGCACCGTCTGGCAGCGCGCTTCATCACACAGCACGCGGCTCGGGTCGATCCAGTCCACGCTTGGGTAGCGCGCCTCCACGTCGCGCTGGAAGCGGTTGAAGTCACGCTGTTGCGCGGCGACATCGGCGGCGTCGATGCCGCAGTCTTTGAGACCTTTCAAGCGGCACTGCGCGTGCGCATCGGAGGGCAGCTCCGGCACGCCCTCCAGCACTACCACCCGGTGTCCCTGCTCGAGTAACCAGTCGATGGTTTCCAGGAAGTAGTCGTGGAACTCCGTGGACCGCAAATAGGAATTCCACCACGCCGAAATGAACACCGTCATGGGTTCCTGCTTGAGGTACTCGGTGAGCGCCCGGTTGCGGTCGATCTTTTCCTGATCGCCGGGGAACGCCTGTTTGGTGAGCTCGCCGGGCATGAACGGCGTTGAGGCTTGGGTGACCAGCAATAGGGACAGGTCGGTGCTTTCCAGGAACACCTGCATGAAGCCGATCAGCGCGATGGCGTGGGAATCACCGATCAGCACGCTGTCGGGCCGCTCTCCGGGTGCCAGGGGCTGGCCGAACAGGCAGGCCTCGCCGCGCACGAAGTCCCGGGTGGGGCCTTTGAAGCAGGGCTCGTGCACGTCGGCGCTGTCGTTTTGCACGATGATCCGGTAGAGGTCGCGGCGTTCTTCGGGGATGCGGAAGCTCAGGTCGTCGGCGATGCGGATGGTGGACTGGATCGCCCAGATGATCAGCAGCGGCACGAATACCAGAATCTTGAAGGCCCGTTTGAAGTTCCAGGGACGGCGCCGCAGTGGGTTTTCCACGAGCCTGTAGCCCAGCCAGGCGGCCAGCAGCACCGCCGCGAACAGGCCCAGGCGATTCGGCCAGGTCAGCTCAATCAGCTGGTAGTGCAACAGCGCCACCGGTGGCCAGTGCCACAGGTACATGGAGTAGGAGAGCCCGCCCAGGAACACCATCACCGGCAGGCTGAGCAGACGGGCGGTGAGGGTACGCGGTCGCGGCAGCCCGGCCTGAATCACCATCGCCGTGCCCAGTGTCGGCCACAGGGCGTTAAGCCCGGGGAACGGATCGTCGCTGGTGAGCAACACGGCGGTGGCGAGGATCATCGCCACGCCGGCCACCGCCAGAGCTTCCGCTTGTCGTGGTCCCAGAGCCGGCAGGCGATGCCCGTACAGAGCCACGCCGGCGCCCAGCATGAATTCGAACAGCCGTGCCGGCGGCAGATAAAAGGCCGCCTTGGGGTGGGCGTGGGCCAGATGGGCGGACAGCAGCAGGGCGGCCACCAGCAGCGCCAGGAACACTTTCGGCGAGCGGCTCAGCCGCCCGCTGCGCCAGGCCCACAGCATCGCCGCCGGCCACAGCAGGTAGAACTGCTCCTCCACCGCCAGTGACCAGGTGTGCAACAACGACAGACTGCGGGTCTCCGGGGCGAAATACTGGCTCAGTTCGGTGAAATAGTAGAGGTTGCTGACGCCCATCAACGAGGCCAGCCAGCTCTTGGCGAAGATGTAGTAGTCGTCGCCGATATAGAACGGCGAAATGATCAGGAAGGTGACCGTGGACACCAGCAGAAAGGTCGGCACCAGGCGGCGGATACGGCGCGCGTAAAAATCGCCGAAGCGGAAGCCGCCTTCGTTCATCTGACGGGTCAGCAGGCCGGTGATCACGAAACCCGAGATCACGAAGAACACGTCGACGCCGATAAAGCCGCCGCTGATGCCCGGAAACTCAAAGTGGTAAACGATTACCAGTAAAACCGCGAGCGCCCTCAAACCCTCAATGTCGGGGCGGTAACGTAACGCTGTCATTGTTTCCCCAAGTCCCGCTATAACGCGGGTCTCATGAAAACCGTCCTTGGGTGCAGTGTTGGTTCAGGCGCCGGCACGGGCCAGGAAATGGCGCACCAGCGCCGAGATTCGGGTGGAATCCCTGGCCGCCAGGGCGGTGCGGAACTGTTCCGCCAGGGTGGCGCGCTCCAGTTGCACGCTGACCGGCAAAGCCGGATCCGGGTCCGTGTCACTGGTGGCGGTGAGCAGAGTGAAGGCGCGATTGCTGAGCACCGCCTGCTCGATACCCTCCTGATAGAGGGTGCTCTGGTAACGCAGGTAACCTTCTTCAGCCAGCCACAGCATTGCCCCCAGGCAGGCCATGTGCCTCTTGCCGTGCAACCCCGCCTCGTCCAGTTGGTCGGGGCCGCTGATGTCCTCCACATAGACGGCCTGGGGGCGCGGAAAGTTCATGTACAGCTGCAACAGTATGCGCGCTACGTCCTGGCTGAAGTCGTCGATGTGCAGGTGCATGGGATTACTTCTTTCTGATCCGGTCCAGGTAGTTGGCGATCCGACCGATGGAATCCTGCAGGTCATCCATGCGCGGCAGGAACACCACCCGGAAGTGGTCCGGGTCCGGCCAGTTGAAAGCGGTGCCCTGAACGATCAGCACTTTCTCCTGGCGCAGCAGGTCCAGCGCGAACGCTTCGTCGTCCTGGAACGGGAACACCTTGGGGTCCAGCCGGGGGAACAGGTAGAGCGCGGACTTGGGTTTGACGCAGCTGACGCCGGGAATCGAGCTGAGCATGTCCCAGGCTTTGTCGCGCTGGCGGCCCAGGCGCCCGGTGGGCAGCACCAGGTCGCCGATGCTCTGGTAGCCGCCCAGCGCGGTCTGAATCGCGTGCTGGCTGGGCACGTTGGCGCACAGCCGCATGCTGGCCAGCATGTCCAGACCCTCGATGTAATTCTCGGCGCGGTACTTGGCGCCGGAAATCACCATCCAGCCGGCGCGGAAACCGGCCGCCCGGTAATTCTTGGACAGCCCGTTGAAGGTGATGAACAGCAGGTCGTCCGCCATGGACGCGATGGAGTGGTGCACCTCACCGTCGTACAGAATCTTGTCGTAGATCTCGTCGGCGAACACGATCAGATCGTGCTCGCGGGCGATCTCCAGCATTTCCTGCAGCAGCGCTTTGTCGTAGTTGGCGCCGGTGGGGTTGTTCGGGTTGATGATCACCATCGCCCGGGTGCGGTCGGTGATTTTCGAGCGCAGATCGTCCAGGGCCGGTTGCCAGTCCTGCTTTTCATCGCACAGGTAGTGCACCGGGTTGCCCCCGGAAAGGCGCACGGCGGCGGTCCATAGTGGGTAGTCCGGGGCCGGCAGCAGCACCTCGTCGCCGTAGTTGAGCAACGCCTGCATGGCCATCACGATCAGTTCGGAGACACCGTTGCCGATGATGATGTCGTCGACCGTGACGTTTTCGATGCCCTTGGTCTGGGTATACTGCATCACCGCCTTGCGGGCCGGAAACAGCCCTTTGGAATGGCAGTAGCCGGTGGAATCCGGCAGGTTGTGAATCACGTCCTGCAGCAGCTCTTCCGGCGCTTCGAAGCCGAACGGCGCCGGGTTGCCGATGTTGAGCTTGATTACCCGGTGGCCTTCGTCTTCCAGACGGTGTGCTTCACGCAGCACCGGGCCACGGATGTCGTAGCAGACGCCTTTGAGTTTGTCGGATTTGTTGATCGTGGTTTGATGACCGCTCATGAATACTTGCCCGTCCTGATCCGGCGATAAGCCCCGGATTCTACAATGGCGGGAAAACACTGTATACGAAGCAGCCGGGAGCATTTGATGATCGAGTTCAAGGACCTGCTGGCCCTGGCGGTGAACCGCAAGGGCGGCCTCAAGCCGGTGGAAGCGCAACTGCCGGCGGTGAAGACCGCCGCCCAGCTGCGCCGCCCGGACGACGCCTTTTATTTTTCCGCGCTCACCCGGCGGGTATTCCGAGCCGGGCTCAAGCATTCCCTGGTGGACGCCAAATGGCCGGCGTTTGAAGAGGCGTTTTTCGGTTTCGACCCGGACAAGCTGGTGCTGATGCCGGACAGCATGCTCGAAGAGCGCATGCAGGACACCCGCCTGATCCGCCATTGGGGCAAGATCAAGGCTATCCGCCACAACGCCCAGCTGGTGCTCGATCTACGCCGGGAATACGGCAGCATGGGCCACTGGCTGGCGGACTGGCCGGCGCAGGACACCGTCGGCATGTGGATGCTGCTGAAAAAGCGCGGCAAGCAGTTGGGCGGCAATTCCGGCGCCGCCTTCCTGCGCATGGTGGGGCGCGACACCTGGTACCCCACCAATGACGTGATCAGCGTGCTCAAGTCCCACCGCATCATCGACAAGACGCTGGCGAGCCAGCGCGACCAGCGCGCCGCCCAGGCCGCGTTCAACCAATGGCAAAGCGAATCCGGGCGTCCGCAGGCGCACATCAGCAAGGTACTGGCCCTCACTGTTGGGTAAAACCCTTTGACAGAGCGGGCCCGGAAAGGGAACATAAATAAGAATTATTCACTTTTAGACGCTGGAATCTGGATCCATGATGCTCCTCAAGCGGCGCCCCCTGGGCGTTTTTTTGTTGCTGTGCTTTTTCATCCTGGCCGCCACCGCCCGGGCCGCGGATCAAACCGCCCTGGTGCAGCTGGTGGAATATGTCGGCGCGGACTACGTTAACGCGGTGCAGGACGGCGAAATCGTCAGCGAGGCGGAATACGCGGAGATGGACGAGTTCACCCGCTTGCTGAGCGAAGGCATCGCCACCCTGGATGACGTGGAAGGCAAGCAGCGACTCGCCGATCAGGCGCAACAGCTCGAGGCCGCCGTCGACGACAAGGCGCCGGAGGCGCGCATCCAGGAACTGGCGCAGAAAATCCGTGGCACCCTGGTGACGGTGTACGGTCTGCCGGTGATTCCCAAGACCGCACCGGACATGGACCAGGCCGCCCAGCTTTATCAGACCCATTGCGCCGCCTGTCACGGCGCCGAAGGGCGTGGCGATGGCCCCGCCGGCGCGGCGCTGGAGCCGGCGCCCACCGATTTCCATGAGCGTGCCCGTTACATGGGCCGCTCCATGCTGGGGCTCTACACCACCATCACCGGCGGTGTGGACGGCACCGGCATGGCCGCCTATGAGGGCCAGCTCAGCGACGCGGAGCGCTGGGCGTTGGCGTTCTACGTGGGTGGCAAGGCGGTGTCCGACCAGGAAGCTGCCGCCGGCGAACAGGCCCTGCGCGGCACCCCGGGGCTGAAAGCCGATATGACCCTGGACACGGTGATCGGCAAGGCCCCGGCCGACGTGCGCGACGAGATCGGCACGCCGGCGGTTCAGGCGATGGGCTATCTGCGCCGTAACCCGGAGGCGCTGTTCAGCCAGAACCGGTTTATCGAGATCAGTGACGCCAAGCTGGGCGAGGCGGCCAGCCTGTACGCGGACGGCGACCGGGCGGCGGCGCGGGCCGCCGCGCTGTCGGCCTACCTGGACGGCTTCGAGATGATCGAGCAGCAGCTGTCGGCGGTGGACAGCGATCTGATGCGTGCCACCGAGCGCCGTTTCATGGCGGTGCGCCAGGCCATCGAGCAGGGCGAAGAGCCCGCCGCGGTGGACACCAAGGTGGCCGAGGCCCGCGACAGCCTGGCCGCCGCCGAGGACGCGCTCGGCGGCGACGGCCTGAGCGCCGCCGCCACCTTCTCGGCCAGTTTCTTCATTCTGTTCCGCGAAGGTCTGGAGGCGCTGCTGATCGTCGCCGCCTTGCTCACCTTCACCCGCAAGGCGGGTGCGCGCTCGGCCACCCGTCATATCCACTTCGGCTGGGTGGTGGCGCTGATCGCCGGCGTGGCCACCTGGTTCGCCGCGTCCACGGTGATCAGCTTCAGCGGCGCCTCGCGGGAGCTGACCGAGGGCGTGGCCGGCCTGGTGGCGGCGGTGATCCTGTTCTATGTCGGCTTCTGGATGCACAGCAACAGCAACAGCCAGAAGTGGATGGGCTACATCAAGAGCAAGGTGGATAACGCCCTGGGCGCCGGTACCGTCTGGACCCTGACCCTGGTGGCGTTCATCTCGGTGTACCGGGAGATGTTCGAGACCATTCTGTTCTACCAGGCGCTGTGGACCCAGGTCACCGAGGCCACCCAGCCGTACCTGCTGTACGGGTTGCTGACGGCGCTGGCGGCGTTGGCGGTGGTCTGCCTGCTGATCTTCCGCCTCGGCATGCGCTTGCCGCTGGGCCTGTTTTTCAAGGCCACCAGCCTGGTGCTGCTGGTGCTGTCGGTGATCCTGCTCGGCAAGGGCATCGCCGCCCTGCAGGAAGCCGGCCTGATCAACGCCACCTACATCGGCCTGCCGACGCTGGACTGGATCGGTTTCTTCCCCACCCTGCAGGGCGCGCTCGCCCAGGCCGCCGCCGTCGTCCTGGCGGTGCTGGCCTGGTGGCGCGCTGGCGCCACCAAGTAGGTCCCCCTCTTTACCCGCACACCTTCCCACCCGGGCCTGTTCAGGCCCGGTTTGCGTTTGTACGCGAACCTCCCGGATACTCCGTGGTCTTTCCCTACCTGTAGATGACGATAGAGAGTTCTGATTAATGCGAAGTTGGGGTGGCAAACTCATTGTCGGCCTTTTGGGCATGTTGATCGGCGGCCCCATTGGCCTGGCGATCGGTGTACTGATCGGCCATTTCCTGGATCGGGGCGTGGAGCGGGTGCAGTCCTTCAATCCGTTCCGGCCCTATCGGCCCGGCGAGCGGGAGGAAGTCCAGGACGCGTTGTTCTCGGCGGTATTCTCGATCATGGGGCATCTGGCCAAGGCGGACGGCCGCGTCAGTGAGCAGGAAATCGGCCAGGCCGAAGCGATCATGACCCGCATGCAGCTCAACGACGAGCAGCGCCGTCGGGCCCAGGAAGCCTTCCGCCAGGGCAAGGACGATGATTTCCCCCTCGACCAGACCGTGGCGGAGTTCCGTCAGCGTATCCGGCGCCGCCGCCACCTGGTGGTGGTGTTCCTCGAACTGCTGCTGCAGACCGCCCTGGCGGACGGCGAGCTGCACGCCGAGGAAGAACGCATTCTGTTCCGCGTCGCCGCCGGGCTGGGCGTGCCGGAGAGCCAGTTCCGGCAGATTCTCAACATGGTGCTGGCCCAGGCGCGCTTCGGCGGCGCCGGCGCGGGCGGCGCCGGGGGCGCGGCCGGTACGTCGCGGCCATCGCTGGGTGAGGCGTATCAGGTGCTGGGGGTGAGCGAAGAGGCCTCCGATCAGGAGGTCAAGAAAGCCTACCGGCGGCTGATGAGCGAGCACCACCCGGACAAACTGGCGGCTCGGGGCGTACCGGAGGAAATGATCCGCGTGTCCACCGAAAAGACCGCCGAGATCAGCAAAGCCTACGACATGATCAAGGAGGCCCGGGGAATGCGTTGAGTCGCCACCGGGAGGATGACAAGTACCCGGCGGCGGTAGTAGCTTGAAGAGGATTACCCGCCCGAGCACCGCCCCGGTGCCCGGGCCCCTTCAGCGGAGGACCTGTCAGCTATGCTCGGTGAACCCCATAGTATCCACCACGAATTTCCCCAGCACCGCGACCGCATTGACGCCCTGGCCAAGGAACACCCGGAGTTCCGCGCCAAGGTGGAGGAGCACGACCGGTTGGACAAAACCATTCGTGGGCTGGAGATGCGCGAGAACCCGATCGCGGACCGCGATATGGAGACCATGAAAGTGGAGCGTATGCACCTCAAGGACGAGATTTATCGTCGCTTGAACGGGGGTTAGCCGACGCGACCTTTAAAAACGCGGTCACAGGCCCAACCGTAGGAAGACGCGTAAACGGACGCGTTTTGGCTCGGGAGGCCTGATGACTGCCTATTCCATTCTTGATCTGAGTCCCATCCTGCGTGGCGGCGACGCCGCCCAGGCACTGGGCCATTCCCTTGATCTGGCGCGCCACGCCGAACAGTGGGGCTACACCCGCTACTGGGTGGCCGAGCACCACAACATGCCCGGCGTGGCGAGCGCCGCCACCAGCGTGGTAATCGGCCATATCGCCGCCGGCACCCAGCGTATCCGGGTCGGCTCCGGGGGCGTGATGCTGCCCAACCACGCGCCGTTGGTGATCGCCGAGCAGTTCGGCACCCTGGCGGCCCTGCACCCCGGACGCATCGACCTGGGCCTGGGCCGGGCGCCGGGCACCGATATGGAAACCGCGCGGGCGCTGCGCCGGGATCTCAATAGCAACGCCATGGAGTTCCCGCGCGACGTGGAAGAGCTGCAGGCCTATCTGGGGGATCCGACACCGGACCAGCGGGTGCGGGCGGTGCCCGGCGCCGGCAGTAAGGTGCCGATCTGGCTGCTCGGCTCCAGCCTGTTCAGCGCCCGGCTGGCGGCCCAGAAGGGCCTGCCGTTCGCGTTCGCCTCGCATTTCGCGCCGGAGGCCCTGCTCGACGCCTTGCAGGTGTACCGCGACAACTTCCAACCCTCGGCGCAGTTGCAGCGCCCCTACGCCATGGCGGGGGTGGGCGTGTTCGCCGCCGACAGCGACGAGGAGGGCGCCTTCCTGGCCACTTCCATGCAGCAGCAGTTCGTCAATCTGCGGCGCGGGCGGCCCGGGCCGCTGCCGCCGCCGGTGGAAAGCATGGACGGCCTCTGGTCGCCGCTGGAAGCGGAGGGCGTGCGTCAGGCGATGAAGTACGCCATGGTCGGGTCACCGGAAACGGTCCGCGATGGGCTGCGCGCCTTCCGCGACCTGACCGCGGTGGACGAGCTGATGATCACCGGCGGGATTTTCGACCACGACAAGCGGCTGCAATCGTTCCGCATCGCCGCCGATATCTGCCGCGACCTCTAACCTCTGGACCTAGGCCACGTTGGCCGGTCGCTTTTGCGGCCGGCCGGTGCCTTTGTTGAGACACCAACTGTCGCGGTTGCCGTCGATGGCGATGCCGCCCACCCAGCGCCGCTTCGGGTGGGTGTCGAGCCAGTTGTTGTGGCCGCTGAGCACCGTGTGGCCGTGGGAGGTGATGTGCAGCGATCGGTCCTGCCAGGCGGTGTCCTCGCCGTGGTCGCTGGCCAGCAGCGGGCGTTCGCCGCCCATCAGCGGCTGCATCATCCACCAGAACATAGTGTCGCCGAGATAGGGCAGCGGCTCGCGTTCGCGCATCAGATTCTGGAACACCTCGCCGACGGTAATCGGGCCGCGCTCGGCCACCAGCTGCACCGCCAACTGTTCGCTCAGGCCCAGGCCGGTGTCTTCGTCCGGCAACTCCAGCAGGTGCCGGCGCAACGCGCGGCCCAGCATCGGCAGCTCCGGGGTGAGGGTGCGTGACAGGTCGTCCAGCCGCTGCGGGGTGTCGGCGGTCACCGCCCGCCAGGCACGGCGGCCGAGTGCGATCAGCCCATCGTCCACCGGCCGTCGCTGTTGCCACAGCCAACCGAGCACCTCCGGCGCCAGCTGCCCCAGGCCGATAAACCGGTCCACGCCGGGAATACCGTCGGTGGCCACCAGTTCCAGCCGCGTGGGGCGACGTTGCAGGGCCAGATGATTGAGGATGTAAGCCAGAATCAGCTGGTCGTAGCTGTCGTGTTCGAACCACAGCACCACCCGTTCGCTGTCCATGGCCTGGTCCAGCCCATCGTACTCATGCTGCTGCCGCCGTCGGGTTTCGTTCTCGTCGCCACCGAAGGCCTCGCAAAGAAAGCGGGTGCGCTCGTCCATGAACGCCTGCCGCTCCCGGCTGTGCAGCGGGCCGATGCAGAAGGGGTCGCTGAAGGTGTGAAAGTGGCCGTGCAAACCGGTGGCGGGCAGGGCGTCGCGCAGATCCGACCCGCAGCGGATGTGCACCGTGTCCAGGTCGTCGTCCAGTGTTCCGTCGGCCCGTTCGGCGGCGGTGTCCAGGGCCGCCACGTGCCGCTGGAAGTGATCCCAGCCCTGAAACCCCATTTCCCGGGATACGGTGTGCAGGGCGTCACGCAGCCCCGGCGTTTCACTCACCGGCGTGAGACGGTGTACGGCGATGCGCGCCAGGCAGCGGCGATCACCGGACAGCGCCGTGTCCAATAACCGTTCGGCATCCTCGTGGGGGTCGTCGAGACGGAATCGCCCGTGCTGTTTCGGAGTACTGCTGCCGGCGGACATCAATGTCATAAGCGGGGCCTTCTCCACAGCGCGGTGGGTGCGTCAGAAAATGGACTTATACAGTTGGCGAAGAGGGCCTTTGAGTCAATGCGAAGAGAGGCTTCAGGTGGTTGAAAAGCCTAAGCTTTATAAAGGTTTTACCGGGGAGGCGGCGGGGGACAAAAAATTGGCGTGACCTTCACGCTTGTTTCGGCGCAGGGAAAATGGTGCCGGAAAGAGGAATCGAACCTCCGACCTACTGATTACGAATCAGTTGCTCTACCGACTGAGCTATTCCGGCACGGCCCGCCCGGGGGCGAGCGGGCGCTAGTTTAGCAGGAACCCCACGGCTGGCAAGACCGCCGACGGCTTACGCCTGTTTGATGCCGGCCAGCTTGCGGGCGTGCCATTTCTTTGATTCCACGTCCATACCGCGCAGGATCTGAATACGCTGGGCCTGGGGGCTGCCGGCGCCGTGCATGGACTCGGTCAGGTATCCCACCGCGTTGCGGCCCAGGGTCATGTTTTCGATCAGGCGCAGGATGCGCATGCGGTCCTCGGTGGGGATGTCGTCGCGGCCCTTCAGGAAGCGGCGGATGATGGCGCCGGCTTCTTCGTTGTCCAGATCCTTTTCGCTGGGCATGGTGGCGACGATGCCGCCCGCCAGGTCCTGGGCGAGGCGGGCGATCTCGTAGGGGAAGCGGGTGACGTTATGCTTGCACACATTGGAGAGCATGGCGTCGTTCATGTAGATGCCGCTGGCCAGGGGTTTGGCTTCGTGGGAGCTGGCGATGCCGGACGAGAAAATGGTCTCGTTGAGGTGCACCATTTCCACCAGCTTGTCCTTGATGTGGCTGACCTTGTCGACGCCGTTGTAGTCGGCGATGGTGGCGGCGGCGCCGGTCATCACATCGCCGAGGCCGGTTTTGCACACATAGCTGGCGCGGTGGTAGGCGGTGAAGCGCGCCACCATGTCCTGGGCGAATTCGTATTCGCCGTCCATGAGCACATGCTCGTGGGGGATGAAGACGTCGTCGAAATAGACCCACACTTCCTGGCCGCCGAACTCGGCGTTGCCCTGGTCGATGCTGCCGCCTTCCATGGAGCGGGTGTCGCTGCTCTGGCGGCCGTAGATGTAGGTGATGCCCTCGGCGTCGCCGGGAATCATGCCCACCACGGCGTAGTCCTTGTCGTGCTCGCTCAGGTTCATGGTCGGCATCACGCAGATCCAGTGCTGGTTCCAGCCGCCGGTCATGTGCGCTTTGACGCCGCGCACGAAGATGCCGTCGTCGTTGCGTCCGGACACGTGCAGGAACATGTCCTGGTCGCTCTGCTCGAACGGCCGCTTGCTGCGGTCGCCCTTGGGGTCGGTCATGCCGGCGGCGATCAACACGTTATGGCGCTGCGCTTCCTTGAGGAAAGCCAGATAGCGCTGGTGGTAACCGGTGCCGTGCTTTTCGTCGATGTCCCAGGTGATCGAGTGCAGCACGCTGAGTGTGTCCAGGCCGGTGCAGCGCTGGAAGCAGGTGCCGGTGAGCTGGCCCAGGCGCCGCTGCATGCGGTTTTTCATCACCAGGTCCTGGGGCGACTCCGGCATGTGCAGAAAGCGGTTCACCGGGGCGTCGATCAGCGGCGAATGGGCGGTGGCCAGTTCCGGATCGTCGATGGCCAGATCGTAGGTGGCGCGCAGGGCGTTGATGCTAGGCCGGATCATCGGATGGTCGGCGGGCTCGTCGATCAGCTCGCCGAACAGAAACAACCGGGTGCCGCGGCCTTTAAGGCTGCTGATGTAGTCGTCACCGGTGCGGATCACCGGCATCCGGGACCAGCGCTCGGTGGCGCTGTCGTGGCGGCGTGATGCCAGAGGGGAAACGGCGTTCATGGGGCACTCCTTGCGGGCTGAGCCGGCTGGCCGAGGTGCGTGTTATTGGACGTTTTCCCCAATAGTAGACACTGTGTCTCGGCTGGCAATGCGGGAGTGGCCGCTTGTTACCCAGGGTCAAGCGGTGGGTTGCTCCCGGGTCGGGCGGGGCCGGCCCGGGGCGACCGGCAGGGGCGTGCTAGTGGGGCTGTGGCTCGAACACCAGGGACGCGGAGTTGAGGCAGTAGCGCTGACCGGTGGGCGGCGGTCCGTCGGGAAACACATGGCCGAGGTGGCCGTCGCAGCGCGCGCAGCGGATCTCCACGCGCACCATGCCGTGGCTGGTGTCCTTCAGCTCGCGCACGTGGTCCGCGTCCACCGGCTCGAAGAAGCTGGGCCAGCCGGTGCCGGACTCGAACTTGCTGTCGGCGTGGAACAGCGGCAGGTGACACAGCTTGCAGGCGTAGGTACCACTTTCCTTATTGTCCAGCAAACCGCCGCAGAACGGCGGCTCGGTGCCCTGATTCAGCAGGATGCGGCGCTCCTCGGCGGTGAGGCCGGCGGCGCGCTGCTGCTTTTCGGCGTCGGTGAGCGGCGTCAGATCGAAGCCGCTGGCGGAAACAGTCATGGCTACCTCTCAGGTTTTAAGCATTTCCGGGAAGGCGGCGTGCAGCTTTTCCAGTTTCGGCTTCGCCACATGGGTGATGTACGGCTGATTGGGATTGCGGCGGGCGAAATCCTGGTGGTAGTCCTCCGCCGGATGGAACGGGTGGCCCGGCTCCAGGGTGGTGACGATGGGCGCGGTGAAGGCGCCGGCGTTGTTCAACTGCTGGATGTAGTCCTCGGCGACTTTCCGCTGCGCCTCGTCCACCGGAAAGATGGCGGAACGGTACTGCGGCCCGCGGTCGTTGCCCTGGCGGTCTTTCTGGGTGGGGTCGTGGGCCACCGCGAAAAACAGTTTAAGCAGGGCGCCGAAACTGATCCGCCGCGGGTCGTAGCGCACTTCCACCACTTCCGCGTGGCCGGTGCGGCCGCTGCAGACCGCTTCGTAATTGGCGCTGGCCGCGTCGCCGCCGGCGTAGCCGGACACCACCGACTGGACCCCGTCCAGAGGTTGATAAACCGCTTCCACGCACCAGAAGCAGCCGCCGGCGAGCACGGCGCGGCCGGCGTCCTGATCGGTGGGAACGTCTTCCACCGGATCGGGGAACCGGTCCGGGTGTATCGCCAGGGATGTGCCGGGGATCACTGCTTTCATACAACCTCCGTAAAACCGTACCGTGAAGACAGTGGGGGCGGCGCCGGCGACTCTCAACCCGTGGGCGGGCAAGCCGCCCGGGGGTCAGGGCAGCAGGCCAGCCTGCCGCAGGGTGTCGCGCAGGGCCAGGCACTGGCTCTTGGCGATGGCGGTCTGATCGTTGGCTTCGTGGGTGCGTGCCATGCCATGCCAGAGGTTGGTGCCGTCGCCGGCGAGCAGGTCGGCGGGGAAGGCTTGCTCCACATCCGCCGGCGGGGCTTCCTTGATGCGCTCGCCGTCCAGGCCCACGCGCCAGGTGGGGCGCACTTCGTTGTCCTGGTTGATCGGGTTGAGCGCCTGGCGGTCGCGCATATGCGGGGCCGACATCAGCAGGCGGGTCAGGTCGACCCGCAGAATCCGGTCCACCGGGTTGTCGGCGGTCCACTCCACCAGCGCCTTGTGGCCCCGTTCGTACCAGAGCGGCACTTCCTGGTGGCTAAGCAGTACGGTCAGCCCGGTGCGCTCGAAAATCGGCCGGCAGGTGAGTTCCCAGGTTTCCCGGGTGTCGCCTTCCGGACTCTGCGCCACCAGCAACAGAGTCTCCGCCGGCGGTGGCGGGGTGTCGGTGACTGTCCGCGTGGTCACTTCCGTGGTGCTGGCGCACCCGCTTAACAACAACACCGCCAGTAACGGGGCCCTCATGGCACTCTTCACAACCGCTCTCCACGACACTACTTCTTGTGAACAAGGGCCCAGTGTAGCAGGGGCGGACGTCGGAGAAACCTGATAACCGCGCGGTTTTCAGCACTCTGTGACGTTGCTCAAGGGCGCCCGGTCAGGGAAACGCCGGCGAAATCAGCGCGGGCGCGTTGGCCCCGGCCCTCACTTCCAGCTGAAAGCGGCCCGCCTCGGCGACCGGCGGGTGATACCAGCGCACCTCATAAAGGGCCTGGCCGTCGACGTCCGCGTCGATCAATCGCAAGCGCAGATCGCCGCTGTCGTCGTCCAACAGCGTGCCACGGTTGTCGCTGCGAATAATCCGCAGCAGCGGTTCATGCAGGCGCAGGTCACCGGGCGGTTCGCCGATAAAACGCCAGGACCAGTAGGGGCCACTGCTCTCTTCGCCCCGGTGGAAGGCCGCCGGCTCTTGCCAGCTCCGCGACCAAGTGCGGGTTCGCCGTCCGGCCAGTAGCGATGGCTGAGCAGTTCGAAGCGGCTTTCCTTGGGGTAATCGTCGACCCCGCCGGTACGCATGAGATCATTGCTCAATCGCGCGCTCTGCGCGGCGAGAAAGTCCAGCGTATGCGGGCCGTAAAGGGTGTGGCCGCCTTCGTAGTATTGGGCGCCGTATTCCGCTTCGCTCACCGCGTAGCCGAAAAAGCCGTTGGCCAGGCTGGAGATCTCCACCCGCCAGTCGGTACCGGCGGGCAGGGTGTCGAGCACCTGGCCCCGGATGCGGTTGCCGCTTTCCAGGGTGATTTCCCAGGGCAGGGGCACCAGCACCAGGTCGTTGATGCGCAGCACCTGAAACAGCGCCCGGTGCGGAAAGGTGTCGGCGGACATCAGTAACTGCAGCTTTGACAGCGCCCATTGTTTTTCCGCCTGGCAGCCGTCGGTGAACACCGTGCGGGGCCAGCCCTCCTGAAGGAACGGCAGATAGGAGATCGGAAACACCTCATCGCCGTTGGCGGCGCCCATGGTGGCGGCGCCCACCACCGCGCGCTGGCACAGACCGTGGCGCTGCTCCTCGGGTAACTGCAGAACATCGATTAGCCGGCTGGCGGCGGCGGTGCGCAGGCGTGGCGCCAGGTCGCTTTCCAGACGCTGGAACAGCTCGCCGGCCTGGTCGCCGAGCGCCTGGCCGATGCGCCGGGCTTCCAGATCGCCGCGATGGTCCGGATGCCAGGCCGGGTTGTTGTCCGCGTGGGTGGCCTGAAAGGCGCCGTGCACGAACGGCCACGGCAGGTCTTTGCCGAAGTCCTCGCTCAGGCCGCGCGCCAGCCAGTGCCAGACGTCCGCGTGATAGGGGCGGGTAAAGGCGGGAATGGCGGTGCCGTGGATGGAAAACAGGGTCAGGGCGCCGGCCGGGTAATAACGCCCGTCGTCGGCCTGCAGATCAATGCGCAGCATGGTCATGCGTGGATTGACGGCGCGCAGGGCGTCGTCCTCACCCATCTTTTCCGGGTCCAGATTGTGATTGCGCGCCCATGCCTGTACCGAGCGGTTACGGGTCAGGCCCCAGACGTCCCGTTGACCGCTGGCCAGCCGCGCCGGGCGGCGGTTGTTGTAAGCGCGGATCACCGCCTCACTGATGCGCTCGCTCAAAAAACGGAACAGCTCCGGGTCGAAGCCCGCGCTGTTGGCACCGAAGGTGTTGTAAAAGTCGCTGCCCAGGTACTGGCCGGGGCCGGAATGGGTGTGGGTGACCAGCAGGCTCAGGCCCCTCGCGGGCACGTCCGTGGCGGCGGCGATACGTTCGGCGACGGCGTAATGCAAGGGCAGGGAACCGGCGCCCAGATCCAGCTGCACCAGCGCCAGAGGGGTTTGCCCGGGACCGTGCAGATAAAAAGCGCGGGCCTTGAGCCGGGTGCGGAAACCGTCGGCGTTTTTCGCCCAGGCGGAGTAGCCGAACTTGGGCAGGCCGATGGCGGGCGTGATGTCCACTTCGGCCACGCCGGCCAAGGGTTGGCCGCTCCCCGTGGCCGGCAGCGGTTCCGGGACCTGGAAGCTGAGTGTTTCTCTTGGATAGGTCAGAAAGGGCCAGGCGGTGTGCAGCAGGGCGGCGGCCAGCACGCCGAACAACACCAGGAAGACCATTGCGAGCCGCCGGCGACCGGAACGCCGGGGTTTGGATAACTGCATGGGGAGCCTCATTTTTATTTTTGCACGAACGTACTTGTGGAGTGCGCGGCGGGCAAGGCTGATCGGGCCAAACCGGCTTTTGGATACATACCGGATACAAAATGATACGGCTTGTACAATTTGTGCAAAAGCTTGGATAAGTTCACAACACTATTCCAACCGGACGTCACCGGAATTCTGTTTTTTTTACCTCCCCGGGATATTCCAATGATTGCACTGTAATCCGTTGATACCCGAGGGGGGTAGAACATGAAAACTATCGTGAGGTTGTCGACTCTGGCGTTCGCCGCGGGACTGGCTTTTCAGCCGGCCCTGGCGGAAGACCGCTACGAGGAGACGTTGAACACTCGCCAGTACGTGGGTGGCTTCGCCTCCTACGTGGATATGGACGAAGATCGACAGTTCGACGACGAGGGCCTGGGCTACAGCGTCTTCTACGGTCGTCAGTTGTCCGACCGTGTCTGGTGGGAAACCGAAGGCGGCTTTTACAAGATGGACCCGAACCAGGCCGATTTCCAGGATTTCTATCAGTACCACCTGACCACCGGTCTTGCCTACGCCTTTGGTGATCGCACCGGCTTCACGCCCTATGTGATCGCCGCAGTGGGCGCCATCGACCAGGAAGTGCTGCCGGACGAAGACCAGGACACCAACCTCACCGTTAACGCCGGCATCGGCGCCGTGACCGGCCCTATCTTTAATAACGGCCTGAAGCTGCGTGGCGACGCCCGCTACGTCTACGACGACTTCGACGGCTCCGGCCCGGCCCGCGGCGACGGTGCCTTCGGCGACGTTCGCCTGTCTCTGGGTGTGGAGATTCCGCTCGGCTACACCAAAGTCGTGACCAAAGAAAAGACGGTGATCAAAACCCGTGAAGTGGTCGCCAAGCCCCAGCCGGTGATGGACTCCGACGGTGACGGCGTGCCCGATAACCGCGATCAGTGCCCGAACACGCTGGAAGGCGGTCGCGTGGATTCCAACGGCTGTCTGATCGTCAACCAGACCGTGACTCTGACCAATATCAATTTCGAATTCGACTCCGCGAAGCTGACCCGCTCTTCAGAGTCTTCCCTGGACCGTATCGCCGACTCCCTGAAATCGCAGACCGATTTCCGCGTGGAAGTAGGTGGTCACACCGACAGCGTCGGTGCCGCTGAATACAACGAGCAGCTTTCCCAGGAACGCGCCGAGTCCGTTCGTCAGTACCTGGTTAATCGCGGTGTGGATCCCTCCCGCGTGACCGCCCGGGGCTACGGCGAGCTGAACCCGGTGGCCAGCAACGAAAGCGAATCCGGCCGTGCCATGAACCGCCGCGTTGAATTCCGCGTTACCGAGAAGTGAGGAACACGATCATGTTGCCTATTAAGAATATTTTGATGTTGATCCTGGTTGCCGCTCTGGGCGTAGGGATCTACGGCTGCGAAGCCAACGACAGTGACGACTCGGTTGTCACTACCCCCAACAACCCCAACCCGAACAATCCTGATGATCAGGATAACGACGGTATCCCCGATGACGAGGACAACTGTCCCGCGTTCGCCAACAACGACCAGCGGGATCAGGACAACGACGGTATCGGCGACGCCTGTGACGACGACATCGACGGTGACGGCGTTCCCAATGATCCGGATAACTGCCCCTGGGTGAGCAACACGGATCAAACCGACACCGACATGGACGGTATCGGCGACGCCTGTGACGAAAACACCGATACCGATGGTGACGGCATCGACGACGGCGACGACAACTGCCCGCTGGTGGTGAACCACAGCCAGGCGGATTCCGACATGGACGGCATCGGCGACGCCTGTGACGACGACCGCGACGGTGACGGCGTTCCCAACGACAACGACAACTGTCCGTTCGTGGCGAACAACGACCAGGTTGACACCGACATGGACGGCGTCGGCGACGCCTGTGAAGACGACACCGACGGTGACGGCGTGCTGGATCCGGACGACAACTGTGTGTTCGTGCCCAACCCGGGCCAGGAAGACCTGGACGGTGACAACGTGGGCGACGTCTGTGACGACGACGACGATGGCGACGGCACCAACGACGGCAACGACGAGTGCCCGGTTCAGCCCGGCCCGCCGGAAAACGACGGCTGCCCGGTTGACGAAGACACCGACACCGACGGCGACGGCGTACCCGACGACCTGGACAACTGCCCGAACACCGCCAACGCGGACCAGCTCGACAGCGACGGCGACGGCATCGGTGATGTGTGCGACGACGACGGCTTCACCTGTAACGCCGACAGCACTTACCAGCCGCTGACCACTCCGGACTATGAAGCCAGCGGTAACTCTCTGGGCGCATGTATCGCTTGCGGCGTCACTGAAGCCAGCAGCATGGTGGACGGCAATGACGCTTCCTTCGCCACCATTAACGTCGGCCTGGCGGTGGGCTACGGCGGCACGGAAATCCGCGCCACCGCAGTGGACGCGGCCAACGACTTCACCGGCATCAACCGCATCGGCATGGTGATCTCCGATCCGGCCTCCGCGCTGCTCAATCTGAGCCTGCTCGGTGACTTCCTGACCCTGCGTTTCTATGATGACGGCGAGGAAGTGGACAGCGCCACCGTGGGCGGCGGCCTGCTGGGTCTGGAGCTGCTGGGCCTGAGCCTGGCCGGTGATCAGCGCTTCCTGTCCGCGGAAATCACCGACGAGACCCCGGCGTTCGATGAAATCCAGCTCGACTACGCGGGCGCTCTGAACGCCAACGCCTCTCTGCGCGTGCATCGCGTCTGCGCCGGCAACGATCCGGAAGACGCACCCTGAGTCTCCTTTGATATCAGGCATATCCTGGGGGCGCATTCGCGCCCCCTTTTTTTGCCCGGCACCCGACCGGGGCTGTTTCCCTCCGTTCGCCTTCACGTGATTCCGTTCGCAGTCTGTCAGCCTTTTGGGTTAGATTGGAGACGCTGGAGGGAACGAATCTATGACATCCATTTTTCGCTGGCCGCGTCGCGCGCAGTGGTTGTTAGTGCTGCTGCCGCTGGTTGTCCTGCTCGGCGGCTGTGATCCCGGGGGCGCGAATTACACCGAAACCGGGGACCTGGAATCGCTGCGCGAACGCGGCCAACTGCGTTTGCTGGCACCGCGCTTCGATGAAGAGCAGGCGCTGGTCCGCGAGGGCGTGCCGCTGCAGGAATTCCGCGAGCAGGCGGAGATCCTGGCGCAATCCCTGGGGCTGACGCCGCGCTGGGTGTACGCGGACAGCACCGATAACCTCGATGACATGCTCAACGAGGGCCTCGCCGATCTGATCGTCACCAATTACACGGTCACCGAGTCCCGCCAGGAGAAAGTGGATTTCTGTACCCCGGTGGCGGTGATACGTGAGTATCTGGTGCTGCCCAAGGACCGCCAGGGCGACAGCGTTGAGGATCTGGGCGAGGTGCGTATCGCCGCGCCCGAAGGCACCGCCTATCAGGAGACCGCCGAAGCGCTGGCGGAACGCCACGACACCGTCAGCGTGGAACCCGTGGAGGCGGCCCTTTCCGATGTGGAGCTGCTGGAGGGCGTCGCTTCGGGCCTGTATCAGGCGGCGATCGTCGACAGCAACGCCCTGGACGGCCTGTTGCGTACCTTCGACCAGGTGCGCAAGGGGCCGGTGGTCAACCCGCGCCGGCGTATCGCCTGGGCGGTGCGCAGCGACAACCCGGAGCTGCGCGCGGCGGTCAATGAATTTCTGGTCAGCCACCGCGTGCGCACCTCGGTGCGCAGCGAAGAGCGCCGCGATTGGGCGGCGATCAACAAGGACGGCGTGCTGCGGGTGATCACCTCCAACAACCCGGCCAGCTACTTTCTGTGGCGCGGCGAGCTGATGGGCTTCGACTACGATCTGATTCGCCACTTCGCCCGGCAGCATGACCTGCGCGTGCGCATGGTGGTGCGCGACAGCGCTTCGCAAATGTTCGACGCCTTGCAGACCGGTGCCGGCGATGTGATCGCCGGGGCCATGACCATTACCGAGCGGCGTAAAGCCGAGGGCTGGCGCTTTTCCAACCGCTACCTGGAGGTGCACGAGCAGATTATCGGCGATGCCGATGACGAGCCGTTCGAATCGGTCCAGGAACTGGCCGGGCGCACCGTGGTGGTGGCGCCGGACAGCGCTTTCATGGACACCCTGGAAGAACTGCGCGAGCAGGGCATCGACGTGCGCATCGAGCCCCGTGAAGGGGCCACCACGGAGATGCTGATACAGGACGTGGTGGACGGCGAGATTGATCTCACCGTGGCGGACAGCCACGTAGCCGCCCTGGAAAGCACCTACCGGGAAGACCTGCGCCCCCTCTGGACCCTGGAAGGCAGCCGCGACATCGCCTGGGTGCTGCGTGATGACCAGGACCAGTTGGTGGAGAAACTCAACGCCTACATCAACCGCAATTACCGGGGCCTGTTCTACAACGTCACCTTCAACCGCTACTTCAAGGAATCGAAAACCATCCGTATCCACGAGGAATACCGGGTGGAAGCGGGCAAGGAAATTTCACCCTACGACGACCTGGCCAAGGAATACGCGCTGCAGTACGGCTTCGACTGGCGCTTGCTGGTGTCGCAGATGTACCAGGAGAGCAAGTTCAATCCGGACGCGGTGTCGTTCGCCGGCGCCCAGGGCCTGATGCAGGTGATGCCGCGCACCGCCCGCCAGTTCGGCTTCGACAACCCTCACGATCCGGAGCAGGGCGTGGCCGCCGGGTCGGCCTATCTGGAGTGGCTGGAGGAGCGTTTCCCGCAGCGCCTGGGCATGGCGGAGAAAATCTATTTCGGCCTGGCGGCCTACAACGCCGGGCACGGCCATGTGGAAGACGCCCGCCGGTTGGCCCAGCGGCTCGGCAAGAACCCGGATCTGTGGTTCGGGCACGTGGAAGAGGCGATGCTGCTGCTGTCACAGCCGCGCTACGCCCGCCAGGCGCGCTTCGGCTATGTACGCGGCAGCGAGCCAGTGAAATACGTGCGTGAGATTCGCAACCGCTACCTGGGCTATGTGCAGTTCACCGAAGAGAACAACATTTCCGCCGAGCCCTGAGCCACCGCCGGTCAGATCCGGCGGTTGAGCCATTCCAGCAAGGTCTGGCGCACCTCCGGGGCGCAGAAATCGTTGAGGATCTCGTGGCGCCCGCGCGGGCAGTCCATCCGCTCCAGCGGCAGCCGTCGGCGGCTCAATACCTGCTGCAGTTTGTCCATGCCCTTGCCGCCGCCGCTCATTGGATCCTGGCGACCGCCCAGCAGCAGAATCGGCAGGCGCGCGGGCAGGCGGCTCAGCCTCTTGGAGGACTGCACATCGGCCAGCGCCGACAGTAGCGCCTGCCAGGTGGCGGTGGTGCACTGAAAGCCGCATTTGGGGTCGTCGATATAGGCGTTCACCTGGGCCGGGTCGGCGCTCAGCCAGTCGAAGTCGGTGCGGGCGTCCGGCACGCTGCGCGCCCAGGCTTCAAAGGTGAGCTTGTGCACCAGCGGGCTCTGGCCGCGGGCGCCGTGCCGCCGGCGCTGCCATTTCAGCAGCGCCGCCATCAGCCGGTAATACAGCGGCGGGTGATAGTCACTGCCGCACAGCACCAGCCCGTCCAGCTTGTCGCCGTGGGCCTGGGCGCCGGCCAGCGCGATAAAGGAGCCCATGCTGTGCCCGCCCAGCACCAGGGCGCCGGGTTCCCGCTCGCGGATGCCGTCGATCACCCGGCTCAGATCGTCCATCACCAGGCGCCAGCCGTCCTGGTCGGCGAAGTGGCCGGGCGGGTCGGCGGCGTCCATGCTGGCGCCGTGGCCGCGATGGTCGGGGCAGTACAGGTTCCAGCCGTGCTCGGCCAGGGTTTCGCCCAGGGCCTGGTAGCGGGCGCCGTGCTCGGCCATGCCGTGCAGCCAGATCAACGACCCCACCGGGTCGGCGGCGCGCCACTCATGGACGGCGATGGTATGGCCGTCGCCGGCGCCGATAACAAAACATTCCGAAGTCATTAATGCGGTCCCCTCAAACAGGTCATGAACATGCGTCATGCGTGTGCGAGCGTCAAGATGGCCGTGTATCATCATTGGCCGCGTATTCAGGCCCACAGGAGAGCGTGTGATTCATTATCAGGTCCGTCCGTTGCGCCCGCAGGCGCATCTGTTCCAGGTCACTCTCACCATCGACCGGCCGACACCGGAAGGGCAGGGGCTGACCCTGCCCGCCTGGATCCCCGGCAGCTACACCCGCCATATCGTGTCGCTGGAAGCGTCGGCGGCCGGCGACCCCTTGGACGTGGCCAAGCTGGATAAGCAGACCTGGCAGCTGGCACCGGCCAGCGGGCCGGTCACGGTGCGCTATCAGGTGTACGCCTGGGACCTGTCGGTGCGCGGCGCCCACCTGGACACCACCCACGGCTATTTCAACGGCAGCTGCCTGTTTCTCGCCGCCATGGGGTTCGAGGACCAGCCCTGCGAGGTGGACATCGAAGCCCTGGACGGCGCCACCTACGCCACCTGGAAACTGGCCACCGGGCTCGACCGGGTCAGCGGCCCGGAGCTGGGTTTCGGCCGTTTTCGTGCCGACAACTACGATGCCCTGATCGATCATCCGGTGGAGATGGGGCATTTCGACCATGCCCGCTTCGAAGCCTGCGGCGTGCCCCACGACGTGGTGCTCAGCGGCCGCCACCGGGCCGACATGGCGCGGCTGTGCCGCGACCTGAAACCGATCTGCGAGCATCATATCAAGCTGTTCGGCGAGCCGGCGCCGATGGACCGTTATCTGTTCATGACCCTGGTCACCGACGGCTACGGCGGGCTGGAGCACCGCAATTCCACCAGCCTGATGAGCCCGCGCACCGACCTGCCGCTGCTCACCGACGGCGCCGATCAGGTACGCGACGGCTACCGCAGCTACCTCGGGTTGTGCAGCCACGAGTACTTCCACACCTGGAACGTGAAGCGCATCAAGCCGGAGGCGTTCACGCCCTTCGACCTGAGCCGGGAAGTGCACACCGAACTGCTGTGGGCCTTCGAGGGCATCACCAGCTACTACGACGATCTGTCCCTGGCGCGCACCGGGCTGATTACGCCGGAGAGCTATCTGGAACTGCTCGGCCAGACCCTGACCCGGGTCTACCGGGGCCGGGGGCGCTTCAAGCAGACCGTCACCGAGTCCAGCTTCGACGCCTGGACGCGCTTCTATAAGCAGGATGAAAACGCCCCCAACGCCATCGTCAGCTACTACGCCAAAGGTTCCCTGGTGGCGCTGGCGCTGGATCTGACCCTGCGTGAACGGACCAACGACGCGCGCAGCCTGGACGACCTGATGCGCCTGCTGTGGCAGCGCCACGGGCAGACCGGCGTCGGCGTGCCGGAGCAAGGCGTACAGGCCCTGGCCGAGGAGGTGGCCGGCGGTGACCTCAGCGACTTCTTCAACCAGGCGCTCTACCGCACCGAGGACCTGCCGCTGGAGGCGCTGCTCGCCGAACGCGGTGTCACCGTGAACTGGCGCCCGGCGGACGGCCACAGCGACAACGGCGGCAAGCCCGGCAAAAGCCAGGCGCCGGTGCATCTGGGCGCGCGTTTCGCTTCGGATCCCCAGGGCGCCCGTCTTCAAGTGGCGTACGAGCAGGGCGCCGCCATGGAGGCCGGGCTGGCCGCCGGTGACGTGGTGGTGGCGGTGGATGGCCTGAAAGCCAGCGCCGGCAATCTGGATACGCTGCTGGCCGGCTACCAGGAAGGCGAGCGTGTCGACGTGCACGCCTTCCGCCGCGACGAGCTGATGCGCTTCACCGTGACCCTGGCGGCGACCGAGGCGGATACCGCCTACCTGACCCTGGACGGTGACGGCTTGCGCGCCAAAGGTCGGGCGTGGTTGTTGGGGACTGACAGGCAGGTATGACTAACCCTCAACTGGATGACGTGTATCGGCGGCTCGATCAGGCCCGCGCCGCCGATCGACGGCGGCTCAAAAAGCGGCTCGACGGGCTGGCGCGCAAGTTCAACGCCAATGCCCTGCCCAAGGTGAGCGCCGCCGTCGACGCCTCGGTGGCGGCCCGCGCCCGGCGCGCCGAGCTGGCGGCGGCACCGCTGCGCTGGCCGGACCTGCCGGTGGTGCACGACCGCGAGGAACTGGCCGCCGCGATTGAGCGCCACCAGGTGGTGGTGGTGGCCGGCGAAACCGGTTCCGGCAAGACCACGCAGCTGCCCAAGATCTGTTTGTCGCTGGGGCGCGGCGTGGACGGCTATATCGGCCATACCCAGCCCCGCCGCCTGGCGGCCCGCTCGGTGACGGCGCGCATCGCCGAGGAACTGAACAGCCGGGTCGGCGGCCTGGTGGGCTACAAAGTCCGCTTCAGCGTACAGGTGGGCGACGACACCCTGGTCAAGCTGATGACCGACGGCATGCTGCTCAGCGAAATCCAGCAGGACCGCTACCTCTATCAGTACGACACGCTGATCATCGATGAGGCCCACGAGCGCAGCCTGAACATCGATTTTCTGCTTGGTTATCTGAAGCAGCTGTTGCCGCGCCGCCCGGATCTGAAAATCATCATCACCTCGGCGACCATCGACCACGAGCGCTTCGCCGCTCATTTTAATGGCGCGCCGGTGTTCGAGGTGTCCGGGCGCACTTTCCCGGTGGACATCCACTACCGGCCGCCGGCGGAAGAACGGGAGCTGGGGCTGCAGGTGGAGGAAGTGCTGCGCGAAATCGATCAGCAGGAACGGCGCGACGGGCCACCGCCGGCCCGTGACGTGTTGGTGTTTTTGAGCGGCGAGCGCGACATCCGCGATGTGCACCACCATCTGAAACGCTGCGATTTCCGCGATACGGAATTGCTGCCGCTGTACGCCCGCCTCAGTGCCGCGGAGCAGCAGCGGGTGTTCTCCGGCCACCGCGGGCGGCGCGTGGTGCTGAGCACCAACGTGGCGGAGACGTCGCTGACGGTGCCCGGCATTCGCTATGTGATCGACGCCGGTACCGCCCGTATCAGCCGCTACAGTGTGCATTCCAAGGTGCAGCGGTTGCCGGTGGAGCCGATCGCCCGCGCCAGCGCCGACCAGCGCGCCGGGCGCAGCGGCCGCATCATGCCCGGCGTCGCCTACCGGCTCTATGACGAGGACGATTTCAACAACCGGCCGGCGTTCACCGACCCGGAAATCCAACGCACCAATCTGGGCGCGGTGATTCTGCGCATGGCCGATCTGAAGCTGGGTTCGGTGGAGGACTTTCCCTTTATCGAGCCGCCGGACGGCCGTTTGATACGGGACGGCTACCGTCTTCTGGAAGAGCTGGGCGCGCTGGACAAACAGCGCCGGGTAACGCCCCTGGGTCGCCAACTGGCGCGTTTCCCGCTGGACCCGACGCTGGCGCGCATGGTGGTGGCCGGCGCCGAGAAAAAAGCGCTGCGCGAAGTGCTGGTGATTGTCGCCGCACTGGCGGTGCAGGACCCGCGCGAACGGCCCCGCGACAAACAACAGCAGGCCGACCAGGCCCATCAGCCGTTTGAGAACAAGGAATCGGATTTTCTGTTTTTCTGGAATCTCTGGCAGTGGGCCGAGCAGCAACGCGGCGACCTGGGCCGCAACCCCTATGAAAAGCAGCTGAAGAAGCATTTTCTGGCGCCGTCGCGAATGCGCGAATGGCGCGACACCCACCGGCAGTTGTTATTGCTGGCCCGGGAGGAGGGCTGGTCGCTCAATGACGAGCCGGCGGACTACGAGAGTCTGCACCGGGCGTTGCTTACCGGGTTGGTGGGTAACGTGATGACCCGCAACGAGGACGGTGAGTGGCTGTCCACCCGCAACCGCAAGCCGCTGCTCTGGCCGGGCTCGTCGCTGAGTAAAGGCGGCGACAAGAAAGCGAAGCTGCGTTGGCTGGTGGCCGCCGAGCAGGTGGAAACCAGCCGCCTGTTTGCGCGCTGCGTGGCGCGCATTGAACCGCAATGGGTGGAGGCGGAAGCGGCGCACCTGATCAAACGCCAGTATTTTGAACCGCACTGGTCGAAGAAGCGCGGCTGTGTGATGGCCAAGGAACAGATCAATCTGTTCGGGCTGATTCTCGCCTCCGGGCGGCGCATGCACTACGGCCCGCTGGAACCGGAGCTGGCCCGCGAGCTGATGATCCGGGAGGGCCTGGTGGCCGGCGAGCTGACCCGCGAACCGGCCTTCGTCGCCGCCAACCGGGAGCGGCTGCAGCGCCTTGAAGAGATGGAGCACAAGCTGCGCCGGCGCGACATTCTGGTGGACGAGGAAACCCGTTTTCTGTTCTATGACCAGCGCCTGCCGTCCGGGCTTTACACCCTGGCGCACCTGGAAACCTGGTACAAAAAGCAGGCCGATCAGGCCCAGCGCGAAGCGCTGTTGATGGACGATGACTTTCTGCTGTCCCACAGCCCGGACTTGCAGGGCGGTGCCTTTCCCGATGAGTTGGAATGGGACGGCATGCGGCTGCCGCTGGAATACAGTTTCGACCCCACCGGCGACCGCGACGGCGTCACCGTGATCGTGCCCGCCGGCGCGCTGCAGCAGTTGCACGCGGAACGGCTCGCCTGGCTGGTGCCGGGCCTGCTGCGCGAAAAGCTGGAGGCGCTGATTCGCGGTCTTCCCAAGGCCCGCCGCCGGCATTTCGTGCCGGTGCCCGATTATGTGGCGGCGCTGCAGGAATCGCTGCGCCCGGACCAGCCGCTGCTGCCCGCCATGACCCGGGAACTGCAGCGCATGACCGGCGTGCGCGTGGAGCAGGAAGAGTGGCGTGAGGACCAGCTGCCCGGGCACCTGCGGATGAACGTGCGGGTCACCGACGGACAGAACAAGGTGCTGGCCGAGGACCGTGACCTGGCGCGTTTGCAGCAGCGGTTCGAGGCGCTGGCCGGGGAGGCGGAGGCGACGCCGTCGGACGAGGAACGGGTGAGCGGGCGCGCCTGGGTGTTCGGTACGTTGCCGGAGTGCCGGGAGAGCGAGCAGGGCGGGGTGGTGTTCCGCCGCTACCCGGCGCTGCGCGACCGCGGTGACGATGTGGTGCTGGAGTATTGCGCCGACGCGGACGACGCGCACTGGTGGCACGGCGTCGGCTGCGCCCGGTTGATGCTGCTGGCGTTGAACGAGCAGGTGCGCGGGCTGAAGCGGTTCGCCGGTCAGCAACCCGGCTTTCAGAAGCTGAAAGCGGAGAAGTCGGCCATGGCGCGCGGTGCCCTGGACCAGGCGCTGCTGCGCGCGACGGTGTCCCATTTCCGGTTGCACGACCAGCCGGTGCGCGATGAAGCGGCGTTCCGCGCCCGCCTGGATGACGGTCGTGGCGAGTTCGTGCCGGCGGTGGAGCAGGCGCTGCGCACCTGGGGCCAGTTGTTTGCCGCCTATCGTCGTGTCATGCAGCGCCTGGAGAAGAATTTTCCGCTTGCCTGGGCGCACGCACACCGCGATCTGAAGCAACAGCTCGGCGATCTGTTCAGTGATGATTTCCTGCTCACCGTGCCCAAGGAATGGCTGGACGAATACCCGCGCTATCTGGCGGCGGTGGAGCAGCGTCTTGAGAAACTGGGCGGCCAGATCGGCCGTGACCGGGCGGTGGTTGGCGAACTGGAGGCGTTCCGCGAACGCTATCACCGCCGCGCCAAGGACACACCGCCTTGGCGGCAACCCGAGGCGCTGCGTCTGTACCGCTGGATGATCGAGGAATACCGGGTCAGCCTGTTCGCGCAGCCGCTGGGCACCCGGGTGCCGGTGTCCGCCAAGCGTCTTAACCGCCAGTGGGAGGCCTGCTGACGCCGCCTTCAGTGCTGTTCCCGCCGCCGTCAAGCGCCGACGGGCCAGCGAAATACCATTCCGGCTTTGCGCCGGCCCGGTCATATCCGGATAATTGACCCATTTATGGAACCCGCCCCGAGGTTCCCGACTGTCGCGGCGCTCCCCGGAGTGCCCTTTTTGCGCGAGGACAGGCTTGTGACCCATTCCGTCGTTATCAGCGGTACCGGACTCTGGACCCCCGAACAATCGATCACCAATGAAGAGTTGGTGGCCTCATTCAACCAATACGTGGCCCGCTACAACGAACGCCATGCCGACGCCATCGAAGCGGGCGAGATCGAGCCGCTGACCGGTTCCAACTCCGCGTTTATCGAGAAGGCGTCCGGTATCAAGCAGCGTTATGTGCTGGACAAGGAAGGTATTCTCGACCCGGACCGGCTGGCGCCGAATATCCCCGAACGGGGTGACGACGAACTGTCCGTACAGGCGGAAATCGCCGTGTTTGCCGCCCGTCAGGCGCTCGATAACGCCGGCCTGCAGCCGGACGATCTGGACGCGGTGCTGGTGGCCTGTTCCAACATGCAGCGCGCCTATCCGGCCATGGCGGTGGAAGTGCAGCAGGCCCTGGGCATGGAGCACGGCTGGGGTTACGACATGAACGTGGCCTGCTCCAGCGCTACCTTCGGGATCCAGACCGGCGTCGACGCCATTCGCAACGGTTCCGCGCGCCGGGTACTGATGGTTAACCCGGAAATCTGCTCCGGGCACCTGGCCTGGGAGGATCGTGATTGTCACTTCATTTTCGGCGATGTGAGCACCGCGGTGATTCTGGAGCGGGCCGAGGACGCCACCAGCGAGAATCAATGGGAAGTGCTGGGCACGCGTCTGCAGACCCGTTTCTCCAACAACATCCGCAACAACTTCGGCTTCCTCAACCGCGCCGACCCCTCCGGCGTGGGCAGCCGCGATAAACTGTTCCGCCAGGAAGGCCGCAAGGTATTCAAGGAAGTCTGCCCGATGGTGGCGGAACAGATCACCGGCCACCTGGCGGACCTGTCCGTGCCGGTGGAGGACGTGCGCCGCATGTGGCTGCACCAGGCCAACCTGAACATGAACGAATTCATCGCCCGCCGGGTGCTGGGCCGCGATCCCGACCGCGATGAGGCGCCGGTGATCCTGGACGATTACGCCAACACCAGCTCCGCCGGTTCGATCATCGCTTTTCACAAGCACAACAGTGATTTGCCCGCGGGCACCAAAGGCGTTATTTGCTCGTTCGGCGCGGGCTATTCGATTGGCAGCGTGATCGTGAGCCGGGTGCGCTGAGCACGCCGTTTTCACGTCAGGGTCACGGCGGCCGCGGGGTAAACTCCGCGGCCGTTTTTGTTTGTTTTGCAGCCTACACGTAACGTTTACTTGATTCGTGCATCCATATAGTGTCGAAGCCACGGAAAGGAATCCTTTCCGTCGGCTTCACTCACAGAATTATACGATCCCTATTGGAGAACGATCATGGCTAAACTGAGCAAAATAAACCCGCTGGCCGCCACCCTGGGCGCCGCTTTCGTGGCTTCGGCCATGTCCATTCCGGCTCACGCGGCCGAGAACCCGTTTGGCGCCACCGACCTGCAGAGCGGCTACCAGCTGGCCGGCGATCACAGCAAAGACGGTGAAGGCAAATGCGGTGAAGGCAGCTGCGGCGGTGACAAGAAAGGCGAAGGCAGCTGCGGCGGCGATAAAAAAGGTGAAGGCAGCTGCGGTGGCGCCGCCTGAAACCAGGAGTCGTAATCGATGACGACTTTCCCCGTGACCGGTACCGGTCTGGGGTTGCGGCGGGCCCTGATGGGCCCGCTGTCCCAACCGGGCGTCCTGCCGGTGGACTTTCTCGAAGTGGCGCCGGAGAACTGGATTCCCATGGGCGGCAGGCTGGCCCGTGAGTTTCGTGGTTTCACCGAGCGTTACCCCTTTGTCAGCCACGGTCTCAGCCTGTCCCTGGGCGGACCGGAACCTCTTGATTTCGAGCTGCTGGGAAACATCAAACAGTTTCTCGGCGAGCACCGTATCCGCTGCTATACCGAGCATCTCAGTTACTGCAGCGATCACGGTCATCTGTATGATTTGATGCCGATCCCGTTCACCGAGGAAGCGGTGCACTACGTGGCCGACCGCATCCGTCGGGTGCAGGATTTTCTCGGCCAGCGTATCGGTATCGAACACGTCAGTTATTACGCCACGCCGGCGGTAACCGAGAGCCGGCCTCTCAGTGAGCTGGAGTTCGTCAACGCGGTCCTGGAAGAGGCGGATTGCGGCCTGTTGCTGGACGTCAATAACGCCTACGTCAACGGCATCAACCACGGCTACGACGCCGCCGACTTTATTCGCGGCCTGCCCGGCGAGCGGATTTTCTACGTGCACATCGCCGGCCATTTCGACGAAGCCGAGGATCTTAAGGTGGACACCCACGGCAGCGAGGTGATCGACCCGGTATGGCGACTGCTTGATGTGGCTTACGACCGGTTCGGGGTCTTGCCCACGCTGTTGGAGCGGGACTTTAATTTCCCGCCGGTGGAAGAACTGAACCGCGAGCTGGGTCGCATCGGCGAGGCCCAGCAGCGCCGTGCCGCGATCGGCCGGAGGGCCTGATGAGCGAGCCGGAATTCCAGCGCCTGCAGCGTTCGTTCGCGGCGCACCTGCGCAATCCGCAACGCCACCCGGCGCCGTCCGGCATCGAGGAGCGGCGTCTGGCGGTCTACCGCCAGTTGTTCTTCAACAACCTCAACGGGTTTCTGGAAAAAGGCTTTCCGGTTCTGCGCAGCCTCTACGACGACACCGGCTGGCGGCGTCTGGTGCGCGGCTTCTTTGATCAGCACGCCTGCACGTCGCCGTACTTTCTGGAAATTCCGGAAGAGTTCGTTACCTTTCTTGCCGAGACCTATCAACCGGGGGAGGGCGATCCGCCTTTTCTCGCCGAGCTGGCGCACTACGAGTGGATTGAGCTGGTGCTCGACACCGCCACCGACACGGTGCCGGAGCAGGGTGTGCAGCCCGGCGGTGATCTGCTGCGGGGGGTGCCCTATCTGAACCCGCTGCATTGCGTGCTCAACTACCGTTGGCCGGTGCATCAAATCGGCCCGGAGCACCGCCCGGAGACGCCGCCGGAGCAGCCGGTGTGGCTGCTGGTGTACCGCAATGCGGAGGACCGGGTGGCGTTCATGGAAATCAACGCGGTCACCGCGCGGCTGCTGGCATTGATGCAGGAGCAGCCGCTCAGCAGCGGCGAACAACTGCTGCAAACGCTGGGCGATGAAATGGGTTTCCAGGACCGCGCCGCGCTGTTGAGCTTCGGCGCGGATCTGCTGCAGCGGCTTCGCGACCGCGAACTGATTCTGGGCGCCCGCCTGCAACCCACGCCGGCCTGAGAGCGGCAAGGTTGCTCTTCGCATGGCAGGCACCGCTATAATGCGCGGGCCATCACTGATTAGGGAGCTACTGTGCGCATATGGATTGCGGCGCTTGTGTCGGCGCCATTGATTGCCTTATCCCAACCGGTATTCGCCCAGCCGGTACCGGAAACCGCCGGCGAGACCCGCGAAGCCGCGATCCAGTCCGGCGACGACTGGGGCAGCGCCTCGACGCCGTTCGACCAGGCCGGCGGCGCCGGTCGCTTCGCCGAGATGGATCCCTGGCAGGGTTTCAACCGCAAGATTTTCGGCTTTAACGAATTCGTCGACCGCTACGCGCTGAAGCCGGCCGCCAAGGGCTATCGCTGGGTGACACCGGAGTGGCTCGATAACACCGTGACCCGTTTCTTCAGCAATCTGGGCGATATCGGTGACGGCCTCAACTATATTTTCCAGTGGCGCTGGGGTGAGGCCGGCAACAGCCTGGGGCGTTTCGGCATCAATACCACTCTGGGGGTGGCCGGCCTGTTCGACGTGGCCAGCGACGTGGACCTGCGCAACACCGACACCAGCCTGGACGTGACCCTGGGCCGCTGGGGCGTGCCCCGCGGGCCCTATCTGGTGGTGCCGATTCTGGGGCCGTCGTCGGTGCGTGACGCCACCACCATCTATCCAAGCAGTTATCTGTGGCCGGTGAGATATTTGGAGGACGATCTGGCGCGCTACTCGCTGGCGGCTTTGTACGGCGTCGATCTGCGGGCCGATCTGCTGGACCTGGAGCGCAATATCGTCGGCGACCGCTATACCTTCATCCGCAACGCCTATCTGCAGCGCCGTCTGATGCAGGAAGGCAAGGACGAAGAGCCGGCCCTGCCGGACGAAGACCCGGAGCTGGAAAGCGACGACGGCTGGTAAAGCGCGGGGTAGCCGGGCGCGGGCCCGGCGTTATTCTCCCAGGGCGGCCAGTTTGGCGCGGATAAAGTCGCCGTGGGACACGTACAACAGCTCCGACACCCGCCGGATCAGCTGCTCTTCGTGGCTGTCGGCGTCGCCGTCGGCGGCGGCGATCGCCCACATATCGTAAATCAGCTGTACCCGCGTTTCCGGATCCCAGCGTTGCCGCAGAGGGATGGTGAACTCGAACAGGTCGGTGGCGTTTTCCAGTCTTTGATCCAGCTCGGCGACGATTTCCTCCATCTCTTCCGCTTCCAGATGCCAGCGCTCGCGCACCGCCTTGACCAGCAGGCGCTGCTCGCGCTGATCCACTTCGCCGTCGGTGCGCGCCACTTCCATGAGCAGCGCGGCGGCGGCGCGGTGCAGGTCGTGGTCGCTTTCTTCGCGGGTCTGGGCGGGTGAGTCGGATTCAAACAAACGGGCAAGCCATTTCACGCTGCGATGTCCTCCGCGGTCAGTAATGATTCCAGGGCGCGTTGATCGGCGGCGAAACGGCGAATGCCGTCGCTGAGCAGATCGCAGGCCATGGGGTTGTCATTCAATGACCAGCGGAAACGGGCTTCGTTCAGTGCCCGGGCGGGAAGCGCGCCGTCCGGTTCCGCCGGGACCACCGTGTCCGGGTCCAGGCAGCGCGACAGGGCGCCGTCGTCTTCGGCCAGCTCGCCGAGCAGCGCCGGGCTGATGGTGAGCCGGTCGCAGCCGGCCAGCGCCTCGATCTGAGCGGCGTTGCGGAAGCTGGCGCCCATCACGATGGTGTCCAGCCCGCGCCCTTTGAGCAGATGGAAAATTTCACGCACCGACTGCACGCCCGGATCCTGATTGATATCGGTGATTTCCAGCCCGCGTTTGACGTGCCAGTCCTGAATCCGGCCCACGAACGGCGAGATCAGCGTGGCGCCGGCCTCGGCGGCGGCCAGCGCCTGCTCGGCACTGAACACCAGGGTGAGGTTGCAGCGCACGCCTTCTTCCTCAAGGATGCGCGCCGCCTGGATGCCCTCCCAGGTGGCCGCGGCCTTGATCAGAACGCGTTCCGCCGGCACCTCCAGTTCCCGGTACAGCGCCATCAGGCGGCGCGCCTTGGCGACCGTGGCGGCGGTGTCGAACGACAGCCGCGCGTCCACCTCGGTGGACACCAGGCCCGGGATATGGCTCAGCACCGCCTGGCCGGCCACGCAGGCGAAGGCGTCGGTGCACCAGGTCAGGTCGCCTTCGTGGCCCAGTTCCCGGGCCAGCTCGCGGGCCTGGTCGAGCAGGTGCCGGTAGCGTTCGTCCCGTGCGGCGGCCAGCAGCAGGGACGGGTTGGTGGTGGCATCGTGGGGCCGCAGCTCAGCGATGCGTTCCAGATCGCCGGTGTCGGCGACCACGGTGGTCCATTGTTCGAGTTGTTGGCGTTTGCTGATCATGGCTGACCTCCCTGTGTAGTGGCCCCAGCATAGCCAACCGTGTGCCGGGTCAAAAGGGCCAGGGCCTCTTGGTAGACCTCCGGCGTGGCGTCGTTCTTGTGCGCGTGCTGGCTCAGGTGCCGGCGGTAGGCGCGGGCGCCCGGCATCGCCTGGAACAGATTGAGCGCGTGGCGCAGCACATGCTTGGGGTGCACGCCGTCGGCGTAGCGCCGCTCCAGATAGGGAATGAACGCCTCGGCCACCGCCAGCCGGTCCGGCGGCGGGGTGTTCTCGCCGAACACCTGGCGGTCCACGTCGGCCAGAAACCAGGGGTTCATGTAGGCTTCCCGGCCCACCATCAGGCCGTCCACCTGGCCCAGATGGGCGAGCATGCCCGGCACGTCGCGCAGCCCGCCGTTGAGGATGATCTCCATGTGCGGGAAGGCTTGTTTGACGGCGTAGGCGCGCTCGTAGATCAGCGGCGGGATATCCCGGTTTTCCTTCGGCGACAGGCCGTCCAGGATCGCCTTGCGGGCGTGAATGGTCAGGCTGCGGCAGCCGGCCTCATCCATATGGCGGACGAAGCGCTGCAGGAACGGGAAGTCGTCCTGATCGTCGATGCCGATGCGGGTTTTCACCGTCACCGGCACGTCCGTGACGTTCGCCATCGCTTCCACGCAGCGCGCCACCAGCTCCGGTTCCGCCATCAGCACCGCGCCGATCTTGCCCTGCTGCACCCGGTCCGAGGGACAGCCCACGTTGAGGTTGATCTCGTCGTAGCCGTAGTCCGCGCAGATGCGCGCCGCTTCCGCCAGCTGTTCCGGGTCGCTGCCGCCCAGCTGTACCGCCAGCGGGTGCTCGGCGGCGTCGAAACCGAGCAGCCGGTCCCGGTCGCCGTGGATCACCGCCGGCGCCACCACCATTTCGGTGTAGAGCAGCGTGCGGCGGGTAATTAACCGGGCCAGATAACGAAAGTCGCGCGTTGTATACGCCATCATGGGCGCGATGGAAAAGCGCCGGCTGAGCGGGGCAGGGCCGGGGATCGGGGTGTTGAGTGAGGACATGGCGTTATTATCGCACGGCCGCCGCCGCCACGGGAAACCCCCGTTCATGCAAATCCGGGCAAAGGTATATTCCTGTAAAAGCGCCTTGTGAAAGTAGCGTCGTTTGGCTTTGATGACGGTGCGATAACGCAAAACAGGGAGAAAATTATGCTGAGCTGGAGCCTTTTATTTCTTGTCATCGCGATCATTGCCGCGGTTCTGGGGTTTAGTGGTATTGCCGGCACCGCCGCGGGCATTGCCAAGATTCTGTTCGTTGTATTCCTGGTGATCTGGATCATCAGTCTGATCGCCGGGCGGCGCTGACCGGAAAGGACGGCGTTCCCGCCTCAGTAGCGGCGGCGCCGTAGCTGTAGTGCTGATAACGGGGGCGCATTAGCCTATAATGCGCCCCTTTATTCCGGCCACGGAGTCAGCATGACCGTTCGTACCCGAGTGGCACCTTCGCCCACCGGCGACCCCCATGTGGGGACCGCTTATATCGCGCTTTTCAATCGTTGTTTTGCCCGTCAGCACGGCGGCCAATTCATTCTCCGCATCGAAGACACCGACCAGACCCGCTCCAGTGACAGCTCCGAGCAGGCGATTCTGGCGTCGTTGCGCTGGCTGGGCCTGGACTGGGACGAGGGGCCCGATGTGGGCGGCCCCCACGGGCCGTACCGGCAAAGCGAGCGCGGCGACGATTACCGCCTCTATGCGGAACGTCTGATCGCGGACGGCCATGCCTTTAAATGTTTCCGCAGCGCCGAAGAGCTGGACCAGTTGCGCGCCGACCTGAAAGAGCGCGGCGAAAACCGGGCCCTGAAACCGGCGGATCTGGAACTGCCCGCCGACGAGCAGCAACGCCGCGAAGCGGCCGGCGACCCCTATGTAATCCGCATGCGAGTGCCGGAGTCCGGTCGCTGTGAAATCGACGACATGCTGCGCGGCACCGTGGAGCTGGACTGGTCCCTGGTGGACGCGCAGATCCTGCTGAAATCCGACGGCATGCCCACCTACCACCTGGCCAATGTGGTGGACGATCACCTGATGGAAATCACCCATGTGATCCGCGGTGAGGAATGGCTGAACTCGGCGCCCAAGCACAAGCTGCTGTACCAGTACTTCGGCTGGGAGATGCCGGTGCTGTGCCACATGCCGCTGCTGCGCAACCCGGATAAGTCCAAGCTCAGCAAGCGCAAGAACCCGGTCAGCATCAATTTCTACCGGCGCATGGGCTACCTGCCGGAGGCGGTGGTCAATTACCTCGGCCGCATGGGCTGGTCGATGCCCGATGAACGTGAGCGTTTCACCCTGGAGGACATGCAGGCGGCGTTCGACATCCAGCGTGTGTCCCTGGGCGGCCCGGTGTTTGATGTGGAGAAGCTCAGCTGGCTTAACGGCCAGTGGCTGCACGATCTCTCCGACGAGCAGTTTCTGGAGCAACTGCGCGACTGGGCCTTCAACCGCGAGTACGCCATGCGGGTGCTGCCCCATGTGAAACAGCGCGTGGAAACGTTCGGTGAGGTGGTCGACAAGGCCGGCTTCTGTTTTTCCGGCATGGTGGCCGTGGACGAAGCCGACTTCCAGCACCCCAAGCATGACGGGGAAGCGATGAAAGTCTGGCTGCAGTTTTACCTGTGGAGCTGTGAGGCGCGCCGTGACTGGCAGCGCGACGGCCTGTTCGCCGACGCGAAGCAACTGGCCGACGCTCTGGAGATCAAGATCAAGGATTTCCTGTTTCCGGTGTTCGTGGCGATCGCCGGCACCAGCGCCAGCTTTTCCGTGGTCGACAGCATGGAACTGCTGGGGCCGGACCTCAGCCGGGCCCGTCTGCGCCATGCCATCGAGGTGCTCGGCGGCGTTTCCAAGAAGCAAACCAAGAAGCTGGAGAAGGAGTGGGCGGCCATTGTTCCGGCGAATTGAACAAGGCTTGTACAAACAGACTTCCAACTGTCAAAAACCCGGGGCGGATGCTTGACAGGGTAGGGTCGCTGCGTAAAATACGCGGCTCCACACAGGGCGCAGCCCGGTGGGACAGCTTTTGGGGCCATAGCTCAGCTGGGAGAGCGCTACAATGGCATTGTAGAGGTCGGCGGTTCGATCCCGCCTGGCTCCACCAAACACGTCCCCTTCGTCTAGTGGCCTAGGACACCGCCCTTTCACGGCGGTAACAGGGGTTCGACTCCCCTAGGGGACGCCAAATAAAAAGGTTCATCGCGGATTACCGGGAAAAGCGGCTTTGATCTTCAGGAAGAAGTAGTCGCTGTCCCGGTAGCCATAGGCCATGCGCTTGA
>LWDU01042491.1_pt1 | contig 47116 bp, 22 predicted proteins | sample 727161 | NCBI WGS metagenome assembly LWDU01 (sample SAMN04566230, study PRJNA314399) | hydrothermal vent metagenome | isolation source: deep sea hydrothermal plume seawater | place: Mexico: Gulf of California, Guaymas Basin | collected 2004-07-11
GCCATGTCGGCGATCTGTAGTGGCGATGCCATCGCTTGTAGTTTGCGCCAGTCGCCGGTGCGGGTGTTGCCGAGGATCAGCCAGCCGTTGTGGTCCTCCTTGAAGGGGGTCCAGGCGCCGATCTTGGTCAGCACTTGCTTCACATCCGGCTTCTCTCCCCCGAGCAGTAGCCAGCCATCGTCGGGTAGTTCGGCGGCATCGTGGTACGCCTTCAGCCGTTCGACCGTATCAAACTCGGGATCGACGGTGAGGGAGAGGATCACCACCTCGGGGCCGATGCGATCCTCGAGGATCGCGCAGGTGTTCTTGAGGTTCTGGATGATGGGGGGGCAGACGCCGGTGCAACGGGTGAACAGCACATGCATCAGCACCAGTCGGTCGCGCAGCAGATCGTCGAAGAAGCGCACGGAGTTGCCGTCGTGATCGACCAGCACATTGTTGGGGAAGTAGTCGGCGGCCTCCTCGAGGCGGCGGAAGACCGCCGCTCGCTGCTCGATGCCGGAGGCGATCTCGGCGATGCCCTCGGCGCTGGAGAGTCCGTAGGTGCGGGCCCACTCGCCGGTCTGGTCGTTGCCGATCAGCACCGTGGCGGTGTGCTGTGTGATGTCTCCGGTGGCCGCATCGAGTGAACGAAGCAGCTGATCCATCGTCGGCTTGTCGCCGGTGATGAAGCTCCAGCCCGGCTCGGCGCCGAACAGGGCTCCAAACTTCTTGATGCGAGCGGGCGTATCGTTGGCCGGATCGACACTGATCGAGATGATGCGGATGGCGTCGCCGTGCTGCTCCTTGGTGATCTGCTGAACCCTGCGCATGGTGGCGGTCAGCGGCGGACAGACGGTGGTGCAGGTGCTGAAGAAGACATTGATCAGCACCGTCTTGCCGGCGATCAGATCGGTGTGGAACTGAACCCGCTGGCCGTCCTGGTCGAGCACCGAGAGGTCGGCAATTTTTGGAGCCTCGATGAAGGCGGTGGCACGCGAAGCTTCCTCTTCGGTCGGCTTTTCGCAGCAGTTTTCATCTTTTTTGGGCTCCTGTATCGCCTTCTGTTCGCAGCATTCCTCGTCATCTGTCTTCGGGGTCGGCTTCTTGGCTTCGTCGCAACAGGGTGGCTCCTGCGGCTCCTGAGAGGTTTCTGAATTCTCCTGCGGAAGTGTTGTCGCCATCGCATCGCAGGGGAGCGTCGAGATGGCCAGTATCGATGACAGGATGCAAAGAAGGGTCACGTTTGTCAGAAGTCCTGGATGGTCGAATGAGTTCATCAGTTTTGCCTGTTCGAGGGGCCGCTTATCAGAAAGAGCACCCATCATATCGCCGTCGACCTGATCCGCAGGGCGCGGATCAGGTCGACGGGCACAGTTGACACTAGGGGCAGTTGGTGGAGGAAGTGCAGTCGAGAGTGTCGGCGGTCAGGTCCGCTCCACATTCACCACTCGGGGCTGCAGGTGCCGCACCATCTGCGAACAGGTAGTTGATCAGAGAGATTGCGTCGGTGATGTCGATGGCACCGTCGTCGGTGGAGTCGGTAGCATCGAGACACAGGCTTGGCGCGCCGCCAAACACGATGTTGAGGGTGTTGATCACGTCTCCCAGGTCCAGATTACCGTTGGCATTGCTGTCTCCACGCTGGAACCTCTGCGGTGCCGTCGCTTCGCCACAAGTCGCCACGATGACGTCGCCACAGATGGTGGTTCCGCCGACACAAGCCGTGAATAGGCCAGAGTTTACGACAGGAACCGAACACTCCAGTGTGGTCGCACCGAGGACTGCAACCTCGACTCCATCGACGGTTACCTGCCACTGGTCCATCTCGGTGGTGGAATCCCAGCTGAGGGTCGCGATGTAGGTGGCTGGATCGATGCTGATCGCCACGCTGGTGGGCGAACTGGAGGCGACACCTGCGGCGGTGATCTCGATACAGGAAGCCGGGCCATTGACGCCGTTAGCCACTGGTGTCAGACAAAGCTGCTGGGTACCGAGTCCCGAAAGGGTGACGCTCATCGAGGTCGCTTCTCCGGGCAAGTTCTCCAGCACCACGCCGTCGAGGGTCGCCACGATCGAGGTGGTGGCACTGCTGTTGGTCCAGGAGACATCGAAGATGTGTGCACAGGGATCGACCACCACGGCTGGTGAAATCACCGGAGGGGTGGGGACCAGTACCAGAGCACAATCGCCGGATGGAGCCTCGATGAGATTGACCACTCCGATGACGCTGTAGAAGTATTGACCCGGATCGACCGGATCTGTGTGAGAGGTCTGGTCTCCCGGTAGTCGCCCGACGGGCAATCCGTCACGCATCACGACCACCTCGTCGTAGAGGGCCTGGTTTTCCCAGACGAGAAGGGCGCCGATGTTATCAGGAGTACAAGCGAGTGATCCTGGAGCCGGCGGCGTGACGGTCACACTGCAAGTGGTTCCCGTGGCTGGGAGGTCCTGGTTGACCGCAACCACCGAGTAAGAGTAGATCCCAGGCACTGCGATTTCATCGAGGTAACTGCTGATGGATCCTGGCATCACCGAGAGCAACTGACCGTTTCGATACAGTTCGACGGTGACGTAATCGACTCCGGAATTGGTCCAGTTCAACTGAACTCCGGTACCGAGAAGGGCAGCGCAACTGAGATCGGCCACCGGTTGGGCGGGAATCCTCACGTATGGATGGACCCTCAACAATCCCCAACAGCCACCGGTGAAGGCGAAACTGTCGGTCATCCGGTACATGTATGTCCCTGCAGAGCGGGCTTCTCCGCCCGCCTTGATCAAGATGTTCTTGTGGGACTGCGCCGAAATCGAACCCGATGCACCGATGCCCATGCTCTGAGGGTTGAGACCGATCCGAGTGGAATTGTCGGTGAAGGGTTGCCGTTGCCAGGAGTGTCCAGAGATGCCGAAGGCATGACCGCTAGCTTCTCCGCCCGACTGTCCGACCCGGAACATGACCATCATTCCTGCCTCTGCATCGCAGCCAGGAGTGGCTGGATCGAGGCAGGGAAGGTTGGCACAACCGGTGAGGCCAGCGGTAGAACTGAACACATTGGAGTGATCCATCGACCCTTGGTGTACCCAAGGGGGCGAGCTGTTCACTCCCATGCGAAGCCAGGTGGGTTCGGTCCGGTAGTTGTATCCGGCCAGATTTTGTAACTGTTTGTCATCGAGTCTCTGATTGAGTTGTCCCTTGCGAAGCAGCGGGAACGAGTCCTGAGTCTGCAAGACATATTCGCGATACAGCAGCAAGCCGTCTGCATCGAGAATGTCTGCTTCGTAACCACTTCTGGCCTCGACATAGCCGTTTCCATCGCTGTAATCGTAGAACCACTGTGATCCCTGCGGTTCGATCACCAGCGAGCCGAACAGGCCATGTTTGTGATGGTTGAACACATCTCCGAAGGAACGAAGATTGGTCATTCCGAACTCGATGGGATTGTATTGAATCGATCCATCGGGTTGAGCATCGATCGATCCTGCGTACCAGGCGTACTGCTTGGTATCACCTGGACCGGCAAGGCTATCGGGGTTCCAACCGACGTTGGAGGAGGATCCTGATCCGACATCATGGGCGACCAGTTGAGGGCTGAGTCCGACGGTGGTCTGGACCGACTCGATTCCGTTGAGTCGAGGGGTTCCGAAGCCGGGTTGGATCACCGCAGGAAGCATGTTGGTGAGAGACACCTCGATGCAGTCACCTGCGTTGGCACGGATCACCAGCGGATCGAGTACTTTTTGGCCGGTCATGAACGGAATCATGTCTTCCTCATGGATGTAGACCAGCCCATTGGGGTCAAAGATCGTGAACTTGTCGTTGTAAATCAGTCCGGCACCACCGAGAAGATCGGCGGCACGCCAGGCCTGGATATGAACCTGTCGAATCGGCGGGGATCCAGCACCGGTCGGGCACAATCCAGACTGCAACGGGTGCTGTGGACGTGGAGTGGAACCGGAGTTGTTGGGAAGGAAGGAGAGTCCAGATTCAGCCTCATGATAGGCTCTCATGATGCCCCAGATGCCTTCCTTGGCACCACTCTCGACTGAATCGAGATACATGTAGTCGGTGGCGCCATGGCTACCGGCCGTGTGTCTCAATCCATCGCCGAGTTTGAAGTACATCTCGAAGTGCTCCGAGATGCCATAGAACTGCATGTTGGTAAATCCTGAATTGGGGTTGGAGCCTTCCTGGAGCCAGCGGTTGCCATTCACGGTGAAGGTGTGGAACTCCTCCTGCGCACCATGTGAGAGGGAGATCTTCACGTTGTCTCCCTCGTAAGCACGTGCCAGTGGGGTGAAAGGATCACCATAGACTGAGGAATCGAAGGAGGAATTGGCGGCCCCCCCCGCCTCTCCGCGAGTCGGAGGATCGTTGCGATAGTTGATGGTTTGAGCCCCACCGCCCATCGAGATCGCCTCGGGGTTGTTCATGCCAGACATGTTGGGCCAGATGTCGGCACCATCGGTCTGAGCCTGATTCTGAGCTTGGGACATGGGTGCATTGATGGGGTTATTTGCACCATCGTATACCGGCATCCACTCCCCTGTTTCGAACACGAATTCGCGCATGCTGTCAGCACCCTGTACCCCGGCAAGAATATTGGCAGCCCAGGAGGTGGGTCCACCGTCTGCTCTGGTTCCTAGCATCGTGTTGCCGTTGGGGTAGGTCCAGATGGAGTCGGTCGGTTCGACCACTAGCAGGGCGTAAAGACCGTGCTGCTGGTGAGAACTGGGACCGAAGTGATCATGAGTGAATACCGAGCGAATCGTCCGGTCTTCTCCCTGGTTATTGACCAGGGGGTCGGCCCACCAGCGCTGAACGGTGGTCTGAGCTCCGACCCACTCATCGTTGGTACCGGGACCAAAGACCGGATGGGTTTCTGCACTCAGCAACTGTTGTCCGGAATTATTGGTGGTCTGCCAGACATTGTTGGCGTGGATCCGCTCTCGCACTTCTTCCGGTGAGAAGGTACCGTCCTCGTAGTTCCAACCGTTGGCACTTCCATCGGATGATGTGACATCGAACTTCACCAGGTGAATGTGCTGACCGATGATGTCGGTCGGTGTGAAGATCTGGAAATCATCGAGATTGAGGTTGCTCGGCATCAAGTTGGTCGATTCGAACACGATGCACTCGCCGGAGTTGGCCCGGAAAAAGAGCGGTTCCGGAGCCCGGGTTCCGTTGAGAGTTGGCATCACATCCTCGTTGAGGACCGCGATTCGCGCCTGGCGATCGTGCCAGCCGAGTTCGTTGATGGTCATGTCGAATTGGATGTACGCAGCTTTGTATGTGCGTGTTGCAACCGCTCTGTTCAGTCCATTACCGTCGATGAATTGATCGGGGCAGGGATCTGCAAAGGGTGCTCCCGCTATGGGAGCGCGACCGTTGACGAGAAACAGTCCGGCGTTTCCAGAGCTGTCGAAGGACGGATAGCCGCGGCCGGCCCAGTTATGGCTGTCGGTCACATCGACGGCACTGTTACCCAGAGTTCCGGAATGGAAATCCTGCGCAGCGACTTCAAGTGCGGTTCCGTTGGGCGGCAGCAATTCGATTTCTGCAGATTCGAGCACCCTGCTCCAGCCGGTCTTGGCCGGGTGTGGATCGTTGGCCTTGACTCTCTGATGGATCGGATCGATCAGGTACTTGGCGGCAATTCCGCTCTCACCATCGACCACAGTACTGGACTTGATCCGATGTCGCTGAAGACCTCCATCGTGGACCATCTCGTGTGGCGGTTGCGGTGCCCGGTGTCCCGCTGCTCCCGCGATGTAATGCGGGAATCCGGGGAATTCTGCGGTGGGCATCGGCGGCATCATGGTGCCCGGGAGAGGAACGATCCCCGGCACAGGTGTGCCCTGGGTAATCTCTCCATCGGGAAGGTTCCTTGAAGTGGAGCCATCCTCGAATACGTCGTGGGTTCTCCACAGGCTCCACATCCCCTCGGCGAAGTGAGGGTAGAGGTGACAGTGAAAGATGCTGTCGCCTGGAGTCTTGTTGCGGTTGCCACTTCCATTGTAATTGATTTCGTAGGTGTAACTGCTCCCTGGAGAGATCGACTGGGAATCGAGGTAGGTCGAGTTCGGATTCCTCGGTTCGAAGAGCCACTGATGGGCGTGGAGGTGGAACACGTGAGTTTCGGATCCCATGTGAAGGTTGCGGAATCGTACGGCGTCACCGAGATATGAATGATAGACATTCGATGGATCGTCGGAGTATGAGGCACTTTCGACGACACCACTGACAGGATTCCGGGTGACAGGCATCGCCGGATCGCCATTGGCCCACGACTCGAGGAAGAATTCCTCGAACTTGCATTCTCCACAGTTTCTCGCCGGCCCATCGCCAGAACGAGTGGCGATGATTGGAGCACCCATGCCACCGGTTCCGTAGTTGATGGCGAAGGCATCGCGAACACCCGCATAGAGTTTGTCCTGCTTGAGCACCGGGTAGGCCTGCGTGATGCCGATCTCATCATGGAAGATGATCACGAATTCACGGTAGGGGTCACCGCAAGTGCTGGAGGGAGGTGCGTCGATGCAATCCTCGCCTCCTGGAACCACGATGGCGGTGAGGTCTGAATGAATCGTGTTCAGGTTGTCATCGAGAATCTTGAAGATCGGCTTTCCGCTGGCATCGGTGGCGTTGTAGTCGATCTGGGGAGTGCCGTTGGGGTTGATGCCGGTGGTGGCCAGAGCCAGGTCAGTCTCATTGACCTGAGACCTGTACCAGGTCGAACCCTGCGGCTGAACGGTCACAGCTCCAAACAGTCCACGCGCGATGGCGCCTTGGGCTCCTTCTCCTCCGATACTGGAGGATGGCGAATGGAACGCGAATTGCCCCTCCGTTGTGCAGTAGTAAGTAAAGGTCGATGATTGTGTCGCAGCCAGAGCGGAGGCTCCATTGACTCCCAGCGCCAGCCCCTCGCTGGCAGGGGAGGTGGGTTGCAGTCCGTTGACGTGGAAGGCCACGGTTCGAGTGCCGTTATTGGTACCGCCTCCTTCAACAGGGGAGGGTGAGGGACTCAACAGGTTGGTCAGGGTGATCTGGAGGCAGTCGCCAACGTTGGCCCGAAGAGCCAGTGGGCGTGGGCGCTTGTCGTTGCGCAGCCGGACATTTCCGGGAGCGATGGCGGTGCCTGCGACTCTCGGGATGACATCGTGGGACAAGGCAAAGATCATCCCGTGACGATCTACCGCGCCGAAGCGGTTGTAGCTGATCACCTGATCGAGAGCGACCACGTCAGCAGTGATGGTGCGGTTACAAGGAACCGCGTAATACTCTGGGTCTGGACCCTGGGCGTGGCCAAAGGTGGATCCGATCAGTACTGCCAGCAGGCTTGCTACCTGAAGCATGTTTCTTTTCAAGACTCTCCCCATTCAAAGTGAATGCATCGGGCGTCAACCCGAGTCACACACCCCTTAGGTTGTGAGCAACCAGCCGTCTGCATCGATGCCGTTCGAATGCTCCCCGGGGGAGGGAGGCAGTAATGACACAGTGCTAGCCGCAAATAAATACACCCCCACAAAGTTCAACCGACTGAATCCCCGCTCGCTGAAGGCAAGGGGGAAGGGGATCCCAGACCGATTTCTCTGATCGTCAATACTCGATCCTATACAGAGGAGGGGTCTAGAGCAAGAAGGTAAACACGCATTGAAGATTACTTCATATGTACTAATGGATGTTCACGATAGTCAGGATAGGCAGCCAATGGTCAAGAGCAGATGCCCTTAAATCGAAAATATAAGCAATAATCACCATTTACCGAGGAGATCGTTCCGGGCTGGGCAAGTCAATATGACTCGCCTCCCTCTTTTGACATATGTTTGAATATTCCTATAGACTGCCACACCAGCACTTGTTTGTTATCTTCATGGAGGCTAGGATCTTTAGTTACGAGGCCAGTTAGTCTGTTTGTTTATGAACAGGCGTCTGGTCAATGAGATCCCCAGGCGGAGGTGCCTGCGGACGATTATTCAGAGATAGAACCGGCGGATCCGCCGCGGTTCCAGCGGAGGTGTGACGCTCGGTGGCTCTACCGGGCCCAGAGAAAGTTGAAATGGTAATGCGAATCATGACGAATCAACGATTTCGTCATCAGGAGACTGATGACTGTATTGAAGGGAGTTTCCGGGCAATGACTACTCATGGAATCAAATACATCGCCCTGCTGGTAGCTCTGGTATTGGGGTTATCGAGTTTTGGAACTGCACAAGTTGCTCCGCCTGATCTGATCAGTGTCGGGGGAGCGAGTGAAGGAATCACAGGAGCTGGAGTCCAGGGTGAGATCGAGTTCTTCTCGATCGATAATCCGAATGATCCCTTCTCCTCGGGCACTCTGGTAGTGGCCGGCCAAATGTGGATCATTCCCGCCAACCTGGTGGCAGACCTTCCTGCGAATCGTCTGACAATGTGGCAAATGATCCAGCAAGCTCCGCCTGAGGCGCTCGCCCTCGGTGAGACCGGACTGGTCAAGGGTGACAGCACCCTTCGTGGTCGTGGTGGAGCCATCGCCAGCCTTCTCGGCAATCAGATGCCGGATGGACGAAATATCGCCGGTGACTTCTTCCTTCAGAAGGGTGCGGACTTCCTCACAGGAGAAGTCACCTACATCAGTTACGACCAGGGTTATCTGTGTATCAATGGCGTTTCGGGCCAGGACGGCACCGGAACCATGGTCCGAATGAATGACCCCGATGGAATCCACTCGATTCAGAGTGGACCTGGGTGTAAGCCGGGAATGTCCAACTGCACCCCGGATGTCCGGTTCGGCAATGACCCGGAAAACTACACCATGGTCTTCTCCAATGGATATCCGATGTGCATTCCCAGCACGGTCACCGGAGGTGCACGCACCACTGGTTCCGATGCTGACGGAAATGGCGATGAGTTCTGCCCCAACTACAACCGTGAAGGACCGGAACGGGGCAACGGAACCGAAGCGGTAGATTCTCGCTTCCAGGCGCCATTGCAACTCGGCGACACCGTGAGTGCCGAGGGTAATGTCGAAAACATCGACGGGGTCAGCTTCTTCTCCTGTCATACTATGGTGAATGGACCTGCCATCACCTCACGCGATGACCCCGATCAACCCTCCTACATCATTGCGGATGAAGTGGAGTGGGATGCTCCTGGCTTCTCCAACGAGCGAGTCAAGGTGCTGCTGATCGGTTTCTCGACGCTGGATAGTTCGCAGGTCGATATTTTCGCCGTCGACCTTGACCCCGCGACACAAGAGGGTCACGAGCGGTTGATGGGTAGTACCAGAAGTAACCCACTGACTATTAACCACGGAATCGGACAGGGTCGTGCCGGCATCTTCAAGATTGTCTACGATGTGGACTTCCTCAAGGGAGCTCCTGTTACGATTCGTCGATCACCCTGTGTGAACCTGACCAACGCTGGATTTGATGTCTGCCCCCGGGGGGGAACCATCACCGAAGAGTTCGGACTACTGGCACCCATCACCCGTGATGTCCAGTTCCGTGCGATTCACGGCGAGACCCTCAATGAAGGAGTCGAAGCCTACAACATGCAGGGAGATGCCTGGACTCATGACCAGTACCTCACTCCTGCGGGAATCGGCCATCCGGAATGGGATGAGATCGATCTCAATCGCATGTGGATGCCGCTGATCTTCGCCGGTGAAAACTGGAATCTGGATCGACGTCTTGGCCCTGGTGGTTGTCTCGATATGAACGGCGATGAGGTCGTCGATTGCGAAGACACCACAGTCACGCCGGTCGGAGACCTGCACCTCGATCCGTACCCCTACGGCGGTCTCAATCCGATGACTGGAATCATCGGTGGAAGTAATCTGCCGATTGGAGACGACTTTGAGGTCGATACGGTCCTGGGAGAGGACTGTGATAACGGTATCGATGACGATGGCGACCTTGCCATCGATTGCGAAGACATTGAATGTGATCTCTTTGCCGATTGTGTTCTTCTCGACCAAGCTGGCGGAGAGATCGGCGAGCTCGGTTTTTGTGGAGATGGCATCGACAACGACGGCGACAATCTGACTGACTGCTTTGATCCTGAGTGTGCTGGTTCTGCCGACTGTGTCGGAATCGGAGCCGTACTCGGGTTCACCTTCGTGCCAACTAACATGGAACGTATCTTTGGCTACTGGCCAATGGCATACCAGGATGTGGATGGCGATCCGCTCAACGGTGCGGAGACCCTGATCACCATGATCCCCTTCACAACGCCAGAAGGTGTGGTCACCTCCTACGCGACCGATTTGAAGCCGGCGCCAGGCATTGCAGCAGACCTTCCGGCTCTCGTCGGGCCCTGTGAGGGCTTCAATGCTGCTCCAGCCGCTGCACTTCCGGGGGCCAATGGTATCGCCGTGGTGGCGGACACTGCCCTGATCATAGCGGAATCCGACATCGCCACCGACTCCGATGGAGATCAACTCACGATCACCTTCGGTGCTGGAACCGGCGGCGGAACGCTGCTGCTGGTTGGCGGAGATTATGTATACACCCCGGCGACAGGATTCGTCGGAAATGAAACATTTACCTTCACTGCGACTGATGCACACGGTGGTGCTACCACCGGAAGCCTCAGTTTCCAGGTGGCGCTGTAGAACGCGATAATATTGGCAATGTGGAATAAACAGGAGAGTGGACAACATGTTCAACGATAAGAATAGAAAGAAGGGTAGGATGACATCTCTCACGAGATCCTTTGCCCTGCTGTGTTCGATTGCGATGATTTTCGCAGCGGGAACAGCACAAGGCCAGGTTAGCGAAAGCCCGCCACCGACTTCTCAGGGAGTCGTGGTGTTGGGTGAAATTGAGCACATCTTTGTCGACAATATGGCGGATATGTTCTCAGCAGGTTGGATCATCGCAGACGGTACTGCGGTCAGAATCCCTGCGAACCTTCTCATCGACACTCCAGCCAACCGGATGACCCTTCGGGATCTGATGGATATGGCTCCGGCAGATTGTCGTGCCAACGGTGAATCCGGGCTTGCCAACACCGATGAGTGCATCCGAAGCAAGGGCCTCCAGGGAGGTGGCTTTCAGGCGATCTGTAACCGTCAGCCGGATGGGTTCACCATCGCCGGTGATGTGTTCATCAACAAATCGCTGGTCGGAAACGTCGAAGGTGGGATTCTGCCAACGACTCTCGGCGGCTACGTTTCTTATGTCGATTACGACCAGGGCTACATGGTGATCAACGGTGCCATGAATGCGAGACCATCCGCCGATGGCGGTACCGACAAGAAAGGTGTCATCTGTCGGATCAACGACCCCGAAAGCCGTCAGACGGTTCAGTCTGGACTCGGCTGTGATCCCGCAAACGCTGGAAACTGCAGCCCAGACGAGCGCTTCTGCGTCGATCCGGACAATTATTCGATGACTTTTGCGACCGGTTATCCGGTTTGCATTCCCAGCAGCGATGTTTCTGCACCCGAGCGTACTGACGGTGCCGACTCCATCACGGGAGAGGGCGACGAGTTCTGCCCGATGTGGAATCGCGAATGGGAAGGACCTCGGGAGAGGACCGTTCCCGACTCGAGATTCTTCGTTCCGATAGTTGCCGGAGATCCGATCGGTCTCGAAGGAAACTACGAAGTAGTCAACGGTGTACGCTTTTTCTCGACCTATGGTGGAACGGTCCAGTATGGTCTCAAGACCCATGATCGACAGGACCAGCCGGATCACATGATCTGGGCTGAAGTGGAGCAGGACACTCCTCCCTTCGATAACGCCAGGATCAAGTCGATCTGCATCGCATTCACGACTCTCGATACTTCCTGGGTGGACTTTTACAAGATCCACAAGGATCCAGTTTCTGGCGAAGATATCGAGTACCCATGGGGTTCATCGGTCGGAAACATAGGTACCAGGTTCCATGGAATGCCGCCCAATGCTGGTGGCATCATGAAGGTCATCTACGATATCGATTTCCTGCTGGGAGCTCCTGTCAGAACCGGATACAGCCCCTGCCAGAACCTGCAAAACGCTGGCTTCATTGTCTGCCCCAATGGTGGAACTTTTGAAGAAGAAGTCGAAGTCTCGATGCCGATTCACAGGGAGATGGTCGGCTACTCTCGCCACCGTTCGGAACTGGCTCCAGGCATCTTCCCGGTCGATATGCTAGGCCGAGAGGCCCAGCACGGCATGTACCTGACCCCCTCGGGAGTCGGGCACCCGGAATTTGTCGAGATCAACCTCAACAAGTCTTCTTTCCCCTTCGTTTTCGACGGGATTCCGTGGAATATCGATCGACGCCTTGGTGTCGGTGGTTGCCCGGAAATTGGCGGAGCGTTGGCCTGTGAAGATCCTGCCTCGGTTCCCATCGGCACCTTCGGCCTGGATCCGTTCCCGGCCTCGGGAGATCCCGATTGGGTCCAGCACACGATCAATAACGGCTTCCCGATCTTCGGAGCGGAGCGACTCAGCGCTTATCATCCGTTTGGTCTCGATAATTTTGCACCGCAATATGGAGCCGATGCTCCTGCGCGTCAATTCCCTCCCGCTCCCGATGGATTGCAGGGAATCGCCTGTGACGGTACCAACGTCGGACCTTTCGCCGCCAGCGACGCTCTACTGGCGACCGAGGATACTGCGACTGCGATAGCAACGGCTGATCTTCTCAGCAATGACACCGATCCCGACAATGACAGACTCGAGGTCTTCATGGTCGAGGAAACCAGTCTCAATGGTGGATCTGTCAGTTCCGACGGTACCCTGGTGACCTTCCAGTCCGCTCAGGATTACCACGGTCCGGATGAGTTCTACTACAGTGTGACCGACGGTCACGGTGGAATTTCAAGAGGCACGGTCTCCGTGACGATTTCTTCGGTCAACGACAATCCAGTCGCTCAGATCGATGAGATCACCATGTCTTCGGCAGTTGCCTACGCCTTCACCGATGCCGATCTGCTCGCCAATGATCACGATGTGGATGGGGATCCGATGGCGATCACCTCCATCACCCAGATCTCTCCAACAACTTCTCCGGGAACCGTCACCTTGACCGGTCCGGGTCTGTGGAGTTTCCTTGCGACCGGTCCCGGGCTCAGTGCTTGGTCCTACACCGTGGAGGACGGCGTCGGAGGATCTGCCGTCAATGTGGTGCGTTTCTGGGTCGACAATGCGGCTCCTAGCGCTGTTGACGATCTTGCAACCCTCGACGAGGATACCCCTGCGACCATCAACGTATTGCTGAATGACAGCGATGCCGACCTGGATACACTGTCGATCAGCTCTGTTTCTGCTGCACTGCAGGGAACTGTGGAGATCGTCTTTGGTAGCAGTCTCCTCTACACTCCCGATCTCGACTCCAACGGTACCGATTCCTTCTCCTACACCGTCACCGATGGAAAAGGGACAGAAGCGACCGCCACCGTGACCTTGACGATCAACCCGATCAATGATGCTCCTCGATTGTCCAATGATGCGGTCTCGACGCTGGAAGATACCTCTGTGGATATCCCGGTGCTGGCCAATGATTACGATCCTGAGGGTCACAACATGACGGTGTCGATCCCGACCACTGCAGCCTTCGACGGAACCATCACGCTGCTCGCAGGTGGGGTACTTCGGTTCACTCCGTTGCCTAACTCTGCAATCGGGCTTCCGGCGAACTTCCAGTACATCGTTACCGATGAACTGGGAGCCTTCAGTACCGCACTCGTAGATGTTCTGGTGATTCCGGTGAACGATCAGCCCGTGACAGGGATTGATACTGTCCTGTTGCTGGAAGACACCGCTACCACCTTGAACGTACTGCTCAATGACGTCGATGTGGACGGAGATCAACTCCGGATCAGTTCAGTCACACCTCCTGTCAACTTCCCCGGTACTGTTACCTGGGATGTCAACGGCAATGTGACCATCTCTCCAGATCCAGATGCTTCTTCGCTCACTCCAATGCTGATCAGCTATGTGGCTACGGATGGAGCACTGGAAGACACCGGAACGATCAGCGTGGTGATCCTGCCGGTCAACGACGCTCCGGAGGCTAGCGACGATCTGGGTAACACCATGCTGGAGGATAACTCCATCGACATCGATGTATTGGCGAACGATACCGATGTTGACGCAGGCGACACCCTCCAGGTGGCTTCGGTGACTCAGGGAATCAGAGGCGTCTCGAGTCTGCTCGCTAACGGATTGGTTCGTTACACTCCCAACCCGAACGAGCACGGGCAGGACCTGTTCACATACACCATGCACGATGGCGCTGGTGGACAGTCGACTGCAACGGTTGCCGTGACCATCGAGGCCGTCAATGACGTGCCCGTGGCTGGCACACTTTCGGTACTCCCGATGGCCGAGGATGGAACTCGTATTATCACTGCAGCGCTGCTTCTGTCAGTAGCAAGTGACGCAGATGGGGACCCACTACGGATCACAAATGTGGGACAACCGATCAATGGCCTGGTCACGATCGATACCGATGCGAGAAACAACATCACGGCAGTGATCTACCACCCGAACGCCAACTACCACGGATCGGATGTATTCAGTTACGCTGTGACCGATGATATGATCGAAGGGGGAACTCTCAGCAGCAGTTCCAGTTCAGTGACGCTCAACATCCTGCCGGTGAACGATGCTCCGGTTGCGATCAATGATGCGAATCTGTCTGTTACTGGCGGAGAACTCCTCGCCATTGCGCCTCTGGCTAACGATTCAGACCCCGACGGTGATCCGCTCACACTGGCAAGTCTGGCCAGCGGACCGTTCCACGGTTTGGCTGTGATCAATCCGGATGGCACTCTCGATTACACTGCAGACGACAACTTCGATGGCAGCGATACGATTCTGTACGTGGTCAGCGACGGTCACGGAGGAACCGCGACAGCGAGTATCGTGATCAGTGTCACTGCACCGCCAATCACCGCACTGGCGGTGATCCGTGGCGATGCGAACATCGACGGCCATCTGGACGTCTCCGACCCGGTCGAAACGGTTCTATACCTGTTTGATGCGGATCCGGTGGCTTGCTTGCTGGCTCTCGATTCCAACGACGATGAACTGGTTGATCTGGGAGACATCATCTTCTCCCTCAACAACCTCTTCAGTACCGGTGCCGATCCGGCTGCGCCGTTCCCCTTCTGTGGTCTTGATCCGACCACTGGAGCCTTGCCATGTGCAGGATTCGGCCTCTGCGACTGATTATCAGTCAGCGTAGACCATCGGTTCAGGGCTCGCGGGAGACTCCCGTGGGCCCTGATTTTTTGTCCGGATGATCTGTTGGATTCCGAAGATGGGGGAAGGTGGGGTACATCGACGGTGAAGGACGGTAGTCGGGCTCTGACGAGGTCGACGAGGTCGACAAGTGCGCCCGGATCGGTAGATCCGGTGGCTGACACGGCTGAATTTCCGGATTTGCTGGGGGCGTGTTATACTTCCCCAGGTTCCTGCGGTCGTGCTGTAGTATCGCTGGGAGTGCCGATGGACTGTGGATGGTGTAGATCCGCATGGTGTAGATAAGCAACGAAGAATGAACGGCTGATAATTCTGGCCAAGACGAAGAGGCGAGTGAAGCGATGAAAAGAACTGCTACGATGACCGGCCTGCTGATCCTGCTGGGGGCTGGAGTGCTCTTGCAAGGAAGCGCCAGTTCTGGTGGATGGGTGGCGGGCGCCACTTATCCGGCGGGGCCACAGATCGTCTGTGACGCGCCGTTAGCGGAGTGGGGCGAACTGATCAAGGGATCGCCATACCAGCATGTCTTCGAGATCAGGAATCCTGGGGATCAAGTATTGATCATCCAGAAGGTCAACGGCACCTGAGGATGCCTGGTCGCCGATCATGACGACCAGATCCCCCCCGGTGGGGTGGGAACCGTGACCGTGACACTCGACGCAAAGAAAGCTCGTGGAAAGAACATCACCAAGACCGTGACCGTCTTCTCGAATGATCCTGAAAATCCCGAGTACAAACTCAGTATCAAGGGAACCATCCTGGAGATTCTCGAGACCCGGCCGCTGGCACTGAAACTGCAGGGTCTGGCCGGGGGTGACCTTTCCAACTCCTTCACCTTCACTGCAGGTTCCCCTCTCGATGTCGAGATCGTCGAGATCAAGTCGCGCGGATCGTTGCTGGATATCGGCGAACTGGAAGAGGTGATAGTGGGTCGGGAATGGAACCTGTCCCTCACTGCCAAGGCCAATGCCCGTCCGGCGCTGATCAAGGAAAAACTCGTGATGGAGGTCCTGACCAGTGACGGCGAGGAACGAACCCTTGATTTCCTGGTCCAGGTGGATCATCGCCCACGGATCGTGCTCCAACCGAAACAAAATTTGAAGTTTCTCAACCGAGAGACGAGCAAGTTACTCGGCGGAGGCGAGCCGTTGGAGAAGAGCATCCTGGTGACCGGGGGAGACAAGACTGTCGAGTTCGAGGTGACCGGAGTTCTACTCGATCCAAAGATTGCCGATGCATTCCAGACCAGGATCGAGGTCGTCTCTCCTCAGAAGAGCTATCGGGTCTGGGTCACCTTGTCGGAGTATCAGAGCAAGCCCACGGTGCTGGGAAAACTGAAGATTCAGACCAATGATAAAGTTCGCAGCGAGATCTCGGTGTGGGTGATGGGGCAATTCCGCCAGGCGGCCAAGAAAACGAGCCGCTGAATCCTCAGAGAAGTTAGGTGATGGCAAGGACGCCGGGGAACCTGATCAGGTTCCCCGGCGTCCTCTTTGTAGAGGAGTGTCGTTGCGGCCGATACGGCCAGACGGGGGAACTCGAGTCGATGGGGGAACTCGAGGAGGATCAGCGATCGCGAGTCGTATCACTCACGAGCATCCAGGGAGACCTGTCAGGCCTGTCTCTCCTGTCATGGTGCTGCACGAGAATCGCCAATCCTGTCAGTTTTTGAAATTGCTGTCCTGCTCTCACCCGAAGTAGGATAATCGAAACAGATCTCATTGTTTCTGGCGGTCCGGGGATGCCAGGGTTTGAGTTTATTGAAACGGCTATTCGGTAACTATCTACCGATACACTTGGAGCACCGATGCAAAACCTGAGGCCCCTACTGAGGCCCCTACTGAGACCCAGTCTGGGGACCACTCCACTGATGCTGGTGATGAACATCCTGTTGTTCGTCTCGATCAGCTGGGGTCAGCAGGTCCCATTCAACAGCCCGATTCCGACCGCAACCGGCATCTCGATCCGCGATTCGGCCAGCGCCGATATCGATGGAGACGGAATACTCGATTTGATCGCGGTCAATGGCCAGGGAGTCATCACCATCAGCTTCGGATTTGGAACCGGTGCCCATGGGAACCGGGTGAGGATCGATCCTGGAACTGGAATCGACGGACTGGTTCGGTCGCTGGATGTGGGGGATCTCGATGGAGATGGCGACATGGACATCGCGATGGCGTGGGCGACTCCGAGCGATCCTGGTGGTTACATCTCGGTCTACATCAATGAAGGTGGGGTGCTGGGTCCGCGCCTCGACATCCCGCTCGATAGCCAGGTGAATCGGACTCCTTTTGATCTTCAACTTTGCGATGTGAATGGGGATGGGCGAGACGATATCGTCTGCTGCACCAATGTACTCAATCTCATCATGCAACCGGCTTCCTTGACGGTGCTTCGTTCACTGGGAGCCGTCAGCGGTGGGGGAGTTCTGTTCTCTGCTCCTACAAACACCGACTTCTCCTCGCTGGCCACGGATGTTCTCGCCCATGATCTGGACGACGATGGCGATCTCGATGCTGTGATGGCCTGTCGAGATGGCAACATGTTCGTGTGCTTGGAGAACGATGGAACCGGTGCCTTCACCGTGGCCTCTTCGATTTTCTTTCCGCTGTTACCTCACCCATACTCGGTCGTAGCCGATGACTTCAACGGTGACGGTTTTCAGGACGTGATGCTGGGGACCTGGATGACCAAGTCACTGATCTTGCTCGAAGGAGACGGAACTCTCGGATTCCTCGAGGGAGATGAGATTCCACTGGGAGTGTTCGGGTGGGGACTGATGCAGAGAATCGGTATGGCGGATATGGATGGGGATGGATTTCAGGACATCATCGCTCCCTTCTCCGGCGGGGTGGTCGCTACCCGCTTCAACGAGGGCGATGCGAGATTCCTCGATGAAGCTGCGTTCTTCAGTTATCAGGGGCCGCTCGAGGTTCGCTTTGCCGACCTCGACGCCGATGGAGTGGTCGATCTGTGGATGGATCACAGTGATCTCGAAGTGATCACGGCATTCTGTGGACCGCAAAATATCAGTGGATACTTCCATCTTGAACCGCAGAGAGTGTCTGCCGGGCTGCCGGCGCTGATCCCGCTGCAGGTGGCCGCCAACCGTGCCATCGAAGCCTATGATGTGGCCATCGATCTGGATCGTAGTTTGCTCACTCCGACCGATTTGACCCCCTCTGCCGAGGTGATGGCTGCCACCGGGCCCGCCGGCCCCGCCGTGTGGGTGGTGGATCTTGGCAGTGCTCCAGCTGACCGGGTCCTTTTGAATTGCGATCTGGGGCTCCCGTCTGGCTTTGGCCTGGGAGCGGGAGTGGTGCTGGATTGCGCCGACCTCCAGGTCGAGGTGGCGATGGTCCCCAACCCGTTGCAAACCACCGTCGCCCCGATCGGAATCAACGGCACCTCCACTGCCCAGTTGAGGGTCTCTGGCGGAGTCATGGTGCAGGCGTCACTCTCCGCAGCGCTGATCGATATCGAGATCCCGGTGCCGTTTCTCCGTGGAGATGCCAATGACAATGGCATCGTGAACATCGCAGATGCGGTGGTGATCTTGCGCCGGATGTTCGGCATCGATCCTCCCGGAACTTGCCTGGCGGCTGAAGACGCCGACGGCGATGGCGGCACCGACATCGGTGATGCGGTTCGAGTGGTGACCTACCTCTTTAGCCTCGGGGATCCTCCTGCAGCGCCCTATCCCGCCTGTGATCTGGCTCCCGATCCACTGATCTTGCCCTGCACTCCGCGAATCAGTTGCCCTTGATCGTCGACAGCGGATCGTCGACAGCGGATCGTCAGTGCTGCGAGGAACGAGGTTGCTGGAGCCGTTGAAGAGAGGCTGGAGCGACGTTTCTCGCAACACGATCCACTTCTTCTGCCACTTCTTCTGCCACTTCTTCTGCCACTTCTTCTGCCACTTCTTCTGCCACTTCTTCTGCCACTTGCACGGCGGATCCGACGATTCCAATAGATCGCCTTCAGCAATTCTTGAGTTGTCGATCAGGGTCGTTCCGACTCATCGTCTGGAGTCGCGCAAAGCAGGATCCATGCGTCGTACAGAGGCTCTGGCTGTCGGCTCTGGCTGTCGATCGACCAGCATCCGATAGATCGACATGCGTCCCACCTCTTCGCTGCTTCTCTACCAGCGGAACCAATGCCGTAGGCTCCTTCCAGCTCATTCCTGAGTGGCTGTGCCGCTGCTGTGTGAGCTTGCTGAGGGGCCCCTGCTGCTGCGTGAGTTTGCTGCGGGGTAGGGCTGCTGTGTGAGCCTGCTGCGGGGTGGGTTGGATACAGGGGGAGTCTCAGCGCGGTGCTTCTGGTGGATGGTCCCGGTCGGCTTCCTGCAGATTTAGTTGGAGGAGAGATCGCTGGAGGATCGATCCGATCTCCGTTTACTTCGATCTCCGTTGACTCCAGTTGGTTTGAAAGAAGAAACTGAGCCGCCAGAATTAAGGTAACCCCTGTTTGATCGTGAGCGATCAAACAGGGGTCATCGTCTGGTAAACACCGACGTCGTCAGGGATGGGGCCTAGCCTCGGAGGGCGACTCCTGCCATGCGGACGACGCGAGCGGCCAGCTCTTCGGGTTCAAAGGGCTTCGGAAGGATGTCATCGGCACCCAGCAGGCGAGCCCGATCCAGTTCGATGTCCTCCATTGCAGAGACCACCAGAATCTTGGTCAGGTTCAGATCGGGAGCGAGACGAACGTATTCGATGACGTCGAATCCACCGAGGCCGGGCATCCGGAGATCGAGGGTCATGACGCACGGCAGGTGCTCACGAAGCAGCGATCCGGCGGAGAATCCGTCCTGGGCAACGTACACATCGAAGTTGTGCTTCCGCAGTACGCGCTCGATGGCTTGCGCCACCAGCACATCATCCTCGACCACGAGTACTCTGCGAGCCAGGTGCAGGAACTCTCGTGGAATCGGAATGTTATTTTCTCTGAGAAAGGTCACGAAGTTGTTGACCTCTACGCGATTGTCTCCACGTCCGGGGAGTTGATAGGCCCTCAACTGTCCCCGCTGGATCCAGCGAATTACTGTGCGGAAGTTGACCCCGCAGTAGTTGGCGATCTCACCTGTAGTGAGCGTCCTCTTGTCATTCATCCCACACTCCTCGCTACTCTCACCTGAACCGCAACAGGTTGCGTTGGTTACAGGATCGAAACTCTTCTTGCTGTGATTTTGTGCGCTGTTGACGAAGCGGTCTGAAGAGGAAGAGAAGGCGAGCCTTCTAACCTTTTGTTACTACTTCGTATTTCCTTCTTTTGTCTATTGTAATGACATGCATTTTTTTGTCAACTGTCTGGACTGACAAAGGGATATCGCCGTGATCCCCCATATATCGAAGATTAAAGGCTATTCGTGGTGCTTTAGGTCGGCACTGATGGAGTAGTAGGGTTCAGGAAGAGGCGTTTGTTACTAAATTGTAAACCCTCGCTCTCGAGTCCAGACGGGCTCAGGAGCGAGGGTCGTTTGTAAGGCCGGCCAAAGGTGTCAGGATCAGGGGCAGCCAGGCGATCCTGGGCACTCCAGGGCGTCTGCTGTGGGATCGTCGCCACAGGTCAGTCCGGGAGCAGGAGGCTGCGATCCGCCGCTGTACAGGTAGAGCAGCAGTAACAACGGGTCGCTGATATCGAGCGTACCGTCGTCATTGGTATCCTGGGCGTCCTGGCAAGAAGAGATGACTTGCCCGAACACCGCACCGAGACTGAACATGACATCGGACACATCGAGATTTGAATCGGCGTTGGAATCTCCGCGAATGAACCTGTCGGGAGGAATGCAGGTCAGTTCGCAAGTCAGTTCTGGCAGAGCTTCACCGCAGACGGTGGTTCCACCGAGGAGAATCAGGCTGGGGACATTTGCCGCCAGGGTCACGGTCGTTGACGTGGCATCCGCTGTGATCGGGTGATCGACCCCATCGACCGTCAACTGGAGCGAACTGTAGGCCTCTCCATTCAACCAGCTCAGGCTCGCCTGGCAGGTGTAATGGTCGACCGAACAGATCAGGTCTGCGGTCGGCACGGGGACCGGCAGTGGATCGACCAGAATCTCACAACAGGTCGGCCCGGTGGTCGGCGGCGCACCGTTATTGATGGGTTCGACGCAGATGACCTGGGTGCCTTCACTCAGGGTGGTGGGCCAGTTGGTCGCATCACCCGGCAGAACGGCAGCCAGAGTCATGTTGGCCGCATCGGGGCCGACCGAGATCTGAACCTCATCGACATTGCCACTGAGGGCCCAACTCAACTGGTAACTGTTGGTGCAGAAGTCAGTCAGGCTGCAGAGCAAATCGGTGGCAGGGGCCGGAGGTGGAGCGATACAGGTCAGTTCACAACTGACTGGAGGCAGCACGATTCCACAATTGGTGGTGGCCACCAGTGCAACAGTGGTCGCAACATCTTGGTCCAGCGCCAGCAGCGCTGAGGTCGCATTGGCCGAGATCCCCTGGTCGACCCCATTCGAGGTCAACTGGAGCGAGGTGTAACTTTCTCCATTGATCCAGTTCACCGAAGCGGTGCAGGTTTCATGGTCGAGGGTGCAGGAGAAAAAGGTAGTCGGGACAGGATCGGGAATCGGATCCACCACCACCTGGCAGCAGGTCGGTCCGTTGGCGGGGGACATGCCATTGTTGAGTGGCTCCACACAGATGGTGGGAGTCCCTGGAAGATTGATGATGGTGGTCCAACTGGTCGAGCTTCCCGGAAGGGATGCCATCGGTGTCATGTTGTTGGGATCCGATCCCAACGAGATCAACACGGCATCGACACCGCCAGAGAGGGTCCAACTCACACCGTAAGTGTTGGTGCAAGGATCGATCAGGCTGCACACCAGATCGGCCGCCGCCGCAGGGCGCTGATCGTGCCAGATGGCACCCAGGTCTGGTAATGTGCCATCGGCGTCGGGGGAAGAGAGCGCCGATCCGGCATCGATGCAGAGCGAATTCGGCAGCAACGAGTAATCGCGCAGCGCCGGGTCGGTGAATCCAGGATCGCCATTGATGACCACCGTTCCGGGGTATCCCCCCAGCACGTTGCAGTAGTCGATGGTGGCAGGGATCGGGATGCTGATCTCGGCGGAGCCGGCTGGATTCCAGAAGATGGAATGGCTGGCGATGACGGTCGAGATGGCGGTTCCGGTAGGATCGGTCGGAAGGTAGATCCCGGCGGAGCCTTGCAGTGCATTGTTGTTGGCGAGTGTCATGTGATTGAGGTTGATGCTGCTCGAGTTGAGGGTCGAGGCGATGGCCCCTCCCTGAGAAGTGGCAAAGTTGTTGGCAATGACACTTCTTTGGAGGATCACCGAACTTCCATCGATACCGATGGCGGCACCATGTCCCGCCACATTATCGAACAGTTCACATGACACGATATTGGACGGGCTCTGGAACAGAGTCACGGCACCACCGATGAGGGTCGCCTCGTTGTTGGTGAAACTGCAATCAAAGATCTGAGTCGAGGTGGTCTTGGCATCGATGCCACCTCCGATCAGAGAATTGTTGTTATCAAAGGTGCTGTTGAGGATGTCTGCACCGGTGCAACCGTCCAGAGTCAAACCGCCTCCGGCAGTTTGGGCGTTGTTACCGGTGAAGGAGCAGCCATTGACGATGACGGCACCGACATCGAGGAGGTAAGCTCCCGCTCCTTCGAGGCCGTTATTGCCGCTAAAAGTGAGCCCGAAGAGGTTCAGGGCGACACTTCCCGAAGCATGGATGCCAGCACCGAGTTGTGCGGTGTTGGAGTCGAAGGTGCAGTTGACCAGGGTGGGGGATGATCCGCTGATCAGGATTCCTCCGCCTCTGGAAAAGGTACCTGTTGCGTCGGTGATGACCTTGCCGATTCCAGCGGTCAGGGTGAACCCATCGATCACTGCCAGTGGAGACTCCCCCTGTTCAAAGGCGAGCACCGAGCCATTGCTGGGACCGCGAGTCATGCTACTGCCATTGATGATCGTCTGGGCAGCACCTCCGGTCGAGCGAAGGGTGATGCTCTTGCCCGCAAAGGTCAGGTTCTCGAAGTAGGTCCCAGGAGCCACGAGTACCGTATCGAGCAGGTTGGACGAGTCGATGGCGCCCTGGATGGTACTGAACTGGTCAGGAACATGCAGGTCAGCAGCGAAGAGGCTGTTGGGGTGAAGTAGACTGAGGCCGACTATCAGGGTCATGATGAGTGCGAATCGAGAGTGGAACACGGATCTCCTCCTCTGAAGAATGCTGATCGAGAGTCAAGATGGAACACAGGGTATCGCTTTTGGAACCCCTCAGGTCATTTACTCTACTGTCGTATTGTACTGCTAACAAATGCTGTTTGAACCATCGGTGATGACAATTGCTGTATTTTTTGTATATCGTGCCTAATCGCCGCTAATTTGCTGAATTACCCATATGGCTCGGCGGCCACCAAGAATGTCAATATAGACAAAGTGCCTAACATGGCTACAATCAGCGTTACCTTTCCTTTGCCATTTGAGCACCATCTCAGGCCTTACATTTGAATCGACTTGATCAGTACCTCGGGCTCCGGCTCGCGGTGCGCAATGAAATCATGGGCAATAGCCCTGAGGAGGACCCGATGCCGAGTTCTACAAGCTTCATCGGTAAAATGCTGCTGATGGCCGTATTCACCGCACTCATCGGCGGTTGTTTTGGCCGAAGCACCAAGATCATGGCCCCCACGGCCCTCAGTTATCCGACTGCGGAATGGGTCGTGACGGTCGGTGAACCGGTAATTATTCCCGCCCCGCTGATCGAGGGCGATGCACCCGATCTGTGGGTCGTGACCCCCGAGCTGCCGCTCGGACTGACTCTCGATTCGAAAAGCGGAATCATCAGCGGAACCCCCGGAGAGAGCTGTCCATCGGCATTCTTCACCATCACCGCCTCCAATTATGGTGGCGAGGTTTCGGTGGGTCTGGAGATCCGGGTGCTTCCCGAGGCGCCGTGCGACCTGGCGTATTCACTCGACTCGGTACAGATCCTCGCATTTAGCTCTTTTCCGACCCTGACTCCCACTCTCGGTTGTGGACCATCGAGTGACTACTCGGTGGATCCTGCACTGCCCGAGGGGGTGGTGCTCGATCCCCACAGTGGAGTCCTCAGCGGAATGCCGATCGTCAGCCAGGATGCGACCCTGCATCAACTGACTGCGGCCAATGAGAGTGGATCGGCCAGTTTCTCGATCCTCATCGAAATCATTCCTGCGGGGCCTTGTGATCTCGCTTACCTCGAAGACGACAAGGTGGTCGCACCGTTTGCACCGATGGACCCGATCTCACCCACCACCGGCTGTGGCGAGGCGGATCTGTGGCTGATCGATCCGGCCTTGCCGGAGGGGATCTCCATCGATCCGACGACCGGGATCATCTCTGGAACTCCCGCCCTGGAAACTCCCAGGATCGTCTACAGCGTCATCGCCTCCAATGAGCATGGCAGTGACGAGACAGAGATTGCCCTGCGCATCTCGCCAGTCTTTACCTACCAGCTGGAACAGATCAGCGGTGAGTACGACCAGACCACCGGAGAGGGTGGAGCCGAGGTTCGCATCATCTTGACCGAAGGAGGGGATAACGTGACCTTCCCGACCCAGATCCTGATGCTCTCGCTGGCTCTGGCTCATGATGTCGAGCGCCTCGATCTGACCTCGGTGGTTCCGGGACAGGATCTGACCGGATTTAACGACGGTAATGGTCCCGAGTTCTTCGCTCCCTTCGAGACCCCGGATGGGTTCACCCTGGGAATCGTTTTCTCCTTCTCTGCCGACGCAGGTGGGTTGACGGCGGATCTTCCGCGAGAAGTGGCAGTGGTCACCTACAGTACGATTCCAGATGCTTTCTCCGGCAACAGCGCCGGCGATCAGTCCGACCTGGACTGGGGGAATCCTTCTGCTGGTGCTCCGGGCATACCTTCTGTTGGAAACACCGTGGTGCTGGATGGAGTGACGGGAATCTTGCCGATCACGGATGGTGCCAGATTGGATCTCGTACCGAGCGAGTAATCGCATCGGCCGTTGCAGTGGATCAGAAGTGAGGAACACCCCCGATGTCACGCCTGAAGATGTTGCTCCTGTGGATGATGGCCTGCTGGATTGCCGGATGTGGTGGAGGAGTGGGGAATTCACCCGCAGTAGAGACTTTCCCTCTGCAGTCGATTTCCTATCCCGACATCGATGGTTGGATGGTCGGATCGACCATCGAACCCGTCGCGCCGGAAGTAAATGGCGGCCTTCCCGATCTCTGGACGGTCGAACCCGATCTGCCGCTGGGGATATCCTTCGACCCCAATAGCGGCGTCATCACCGGTACCCCGCTGGAACTTCATCCGCAGACTCTCCACATCGTGGTCGCTCAGAACGAGGGTGGACAGGTGACGGTGGTCATCTCCATCGAGGTGTCGCAAGAAGCGCCATGTGACCTCGATTACGGAGCCTTCAGTTTCCAGTGGATCGAGAATCAGCCGCTCTCACCGATCGTTCCCGTTTCCTCCTGTGGAGTGGCCAGCAGCTGGAGCATCGCTCCCGCCCTGCCACAGGGTCTGCTCCTCGACCCCATGACCGGTGCCATCAGCGGTATTGCGACTGAATCCAGTGTTCTGGCGATCTACCTGATCGTCGCTCAAAACTCCGCCGGTCAAGGAGCGGTCACCCTCGCCATCGAGGTGCTGGCGGTGCCACCGTGCGACCTGACTTACCCGCAATCTTCACTGTCACTGCTACAGGGTGAAGTGTTGACCCCGCAACTCCCTCAAGTTTCCTGTGGAGTGGTGGAGAACTACTCGGTGCAGCCAGCGTTCCCTGTGGGGCTCGAACTCGATCCGATTTCAGGGATCATCTCCGGCACCGCACTGGAACTCAGTGGACAGACGACGCATCTGATCCGTGCTGCCAATGGCAGTGGGGAGTCGACCTTTTCACTGACCCTCGAGGTGGAGATCCAACCCCCTTGTCTTCTGACCTATCCCGTGGCTCTGCTTTCATTGCAGGTGGGAGAGGCCGTGGCACCACTGGTTCCGACGGTTGAATGTGGATCGGTGACAGCGTTTACAGTGACACCAACCCTGCCTCAGGGTCTGACCATCGACCCGTTGACCGGGGTGATCGAGGGAGTGGCTACGACCACATCTGACGCCACTTCTCATCAGGTCAGCGCCAGCAATGCTAGTGGCCAGAGTAGTTTCAATATCGTCATCGAAGTGCTCTCTCAGCCCCCCTGTGATCTTCAGTATCCGATCTCGTTGCTGTCGGTTCAGGTGGGAGAAGGGGTCGGCCCCCTCGAGCCGACGGTCGGATGTGGATCGGTTAGCGTCTTCAGCGTGTCACCCTTGCTCCCCGCCGGTCTCGGTCTCGATGCCTCGACCGGTGTGATCCAGGGCACTCCGCTGGCGATTTCAGATGCCGTGAGTTACCAGATCACCGCCAGCAATTCGGTGGGGCAGACCAGTTTCGATCTGGTCATCGTGGTGATGCCGCAAGCGCCGTGCAATCTCCAGTACCCACCCATCGAAGCAATGGTCGGAGAGCCGATCGCCGCCGTCGGGCCCACATCTTCCTGTGGTCCCATCCAGTTCTACTCGGTGAGTCCTCCCCTTCCGCAGGGACTCACTCTCGATCCGATCAGCGGCTTGATTTCGGGGACTCCTCAACTGCAAGGTGGACCCACCCTCCATTCGATCGAGGGAGAGAATGGTAGTGGTTCAACCGCAACCCAGATCAGTATCACGCTCCTTCCAACGCCTCCCTGTTCGCTGCAGTATCTGACCAGCTCGATCTCCTTGATCGTCAACGAGGACACGATTTTCCTCGAAGCGACGGTCGGCTGTGGATCGGTCACCAGTTGGAGCGTCAATCCGGCTCTACCCGGAGGATTGACCCTCGATGGGGCCACCGGAGCCATCTCTGGCATCGCCACGGAACTGCAAGGGTCACTCCAGCACATCATCGAGGCGTCGAACGTCAGTGGCTCCTCGACCTTCTCGATCGGCATCGAGGTGGTGGAGCCGGCTCCCTGTGATCTCCAGTATCCGGTCACTCTCATCTCACTGGAGGTGGGGGAACTTCAACCGGCACTGATTCCTGCAGTCTCCTGCGGAAGTGTCGAAAGTTACAGCGTGGTGCCGACGTTACCGACCGGCTTGCTGCTCGATCCACTGACCGGAGTGTTGTCAGGAACTGCAGCCATGCTTTCCGATGCCACTGGATACCAGATCAGTGCGACCAACAGCAGCGGGCAGACCACTTTCGATTTGACCATCGAGGTGCTCCCGCAGGCACCCTGCGATCTCGGTTATCCGCTCCCGATGCTCTCCTTGCAGGTCGCATCCGCACTGCTGCCCCAGTCTCCGACCGTCAGTTGTGGAGAGCCTTCTTCCTTCACCGTGACGCCGACCCTACCCTCCGGCCTGGCGCTGGATGGGGTGACGGGAGTGATCGAGGGGACGCCGCTGATCGCGGCTGAATCGACCAGCTACCAGATCAGTGCCATCAATGTCACCGGTGTGGCCACCGTCGAGGTGGTGATCGAAGTCCTTCCGCAGGCGCCCTGCGATCTCCAGTACCCTACGGCACTGCTGTCGGTGCCAGTGGACACGGCGCTGATTGCCATCACACCCACCTCGGATTGCGGAGCCGTCGACAGTTACTCGGTGCTTCCGCCACTTCCTCCGGGGCTGGTCCTCGATGGCTCGACCGGCGAGATCAGTGGAACGCCCTTGACCAGTTCGACGGCGACCAGTTATCAGATCATCGCCAGCAACATCTCGGGGCAGACCAGTTTCGATCTGCTGATCGAGGTGCTGGCTGTGGCTCCCTGTGATCTCACATACTCTCCCGCCCAGCTTTCTCTGGTAGAGGGTGTGGCGATGCCGACCCTGCTTCCGCTGGTCGGTTGTGGAGTGGTGACTTCCTTTACCGTCTCACCACCATTGCCGGCGGGGCTGACCATCGACTCGCTGTCTGGAGTGATCGAGGGGATCCCTGCGAGCAGTTCGGCCCTCACCTCCCATCAGATCAGTGCCGAGAATGCCATCGGTCAGTCCACCTTTGATCTACTCATCGAGGTGTTGCCGCAGGTTCCTTGTGGACTGCAGTACTCCACCTCCAACTGGTTGCTGCTGGTCGGGCAACCGCTCTTGGCGGAGATCCCAACCTCGGACTGCGGTGCCATCGATCAGTACTCGGTGGTTCCTGACCTGCCGCTGGGATTGCAACTGGATGGCACCACCGGAGAGATCAGTGGAACTCCACAACTGCAAGGTGGGCCCACCGCTCATGTGGTCATCGGCGAAAATGTCAGTGGATCCACCTCGACCCTGGTGACGATCACCATCGCACCTGAGGCTCCCTGCACGCTGATTTATCCGGTCTCATCGTTGACTCTGGTCGCGGCAGAAGATGTCGTGTTCCTGGTCCCAACGGTCGGTTGTGGATCGGTCAGCCAGTGGAGCATCGCCCCGGCCTTGCCGAACGGTCTCCTTCTCGATGGCACCAGCGGTGTGATCTCAGGGGTGGCGACGACCCTCCAGGGCCCGACCGATTACCTGATCGAAGCGGCCAATAGCAGTGGCTCGTCCACCTTCACTCTCACCATCGAGGTGGTGGGGACGGCGCCCTGCCAGCTGCTGTATCCCGATTCCACCCTGGTGCTATTGCTCGGTGTGGCGCTCGATCTCCAGCAACCCACGGTGGGTTGTGGAACTCCCGATCTCTTCTCCATCGACCCGGCGCTGCCGGCGGGCCTCACCTTCGATGCCCTGACCGGATCCATCGGAGGGACCGCGTCGCAACTGACGGCGACCACCCAGCACCTGGTCACCGCATCGAATGGAATCGGATCCACCAGCGTCTTTCTGACCACCGAGGTGATCGGCATGGCCCCTTGTGATCTCCAGTATCCCCAGACTCCGCTCGCGCATCCTGCAGCCGTCACGATGGCTCCACAGATTCCTCAGGTGGGCTGCGGAAATGTCGAAATCTGGAGTGTGACTCCGGCTCTACCGAGTGGCCTGACCTTCGATGAAGCGACCGGTGCGATTGCCGGTCAGGCTCTGGCGGAGGGGGAAAGCACCCACTTGATTCGTGGCGAGAATGGCTTCGGCAGCGTCGAGACGACCCTCGATGTCATCATCCGTGACGTCTTCTTGTTCCATGCCGAGCCGTTCCAGATCGGCTACTCGCCGGTGACTGGAATCGGAAGCGGTCAGGTGGCTTTGATGTGTGAGGAGGGGAGCTCCAATCCGGGCTACCCGATGCCGCTGGCAGGGATCTCGATGGCGATCCAGCACGACCCGTCCCTACTGAGTTATGTTGCGGTCGAGCAGGGGTTGGCGATGGCGAACTTGAACAATGGTGGAGGCCCCGATTTCTGGGGAGTGAACACCATCGATGGAGCGGTCCTGATCGGCGCCTTGATCTCGTTCACCTTCGGCGACGTGCTGGTTTGCGATGTCGATCGTGAAATCGCCGTGATCGAGTTTGCCACCAATCCCCAGACCTTGCAGGGAAATCCAACCGGAACCTCAGGAGTGCTTCCCTGGGGCAATCCGGGAACCTCTCCACCGCTCGATAATCTGGTGGTGGTCGACGGTATCGTCAGCGTCGATCCGGTGTTCAAGCCGGTCGAATTCCTGCTATTCCCTCAATAAGTTGGCCGGTGAGATCCCACGGCAACGACCTGGGGTGATTCTCAAGAGTCCTGATTGTCCGAATTGACCACTAGCATCCCGCCATTCTATTCAGTACGATTGATTACTAGTATTCAAGGTTCGAGGTTCGTAAACTTTATAGTCTGCTTCATATTCAAATTTCCCGATTCAACGGGCTTGAAGTCGACCGATAATATCCGGGAGAGGTACCAATGATGCCAAAGTGTAATCTGTTCGTAGTTTCTGCGATGATTCTGTTTTTTACATCCATGTCGATTGCCCAGGTCCATACCGTCACCGCTTCCAATGAAGTGGCACTGCCGGGGGCCAGCGTTACCGTCAAGGTCACCCTCGATAATGATGAAGCCGCACGAGGATTCAGCTTAGGATTGGCCCATGCGGGGACGATCTTGACCCTCACTGCGATCAATGATGGTGCCGAGGTCGCAAACTCCAACGGTGGAACGGGACCGGACTTCGAGCACACTGAATTCCCTGCAGCCGGAGGACCTGGCGGCACCTACGCGGTGATTCTCAGTTTCGCCCCTCCCCTCGATGAGATCGCCATCGGCACGGGCAATGAGATCGCTCTCTTCAGTTACACCTGTTCCGCAGCGGCAGCACCTGGCAGCAGTGAGGCACTCGATTTCTCCGATGGCTTGGGCGCACCCGCGGTGATCACCGTGATCAGTGTCGTTTCAGGAACCACCTCGATCAGTCGCACTCCGACCAAGGTCTCGGGATCGGTCAGCATCGGCACACCTGCACCGAGTAACCTCTCCTGTTCCATCACCGACCCCTGTGGAGGGGGCGGATTGGGCGTCGGAACCCACAACTGGATCAACGGAGGAGTCTACGACAGCGTCGAGGTCCTCACCGGAGGCGTCGTGATCCAGACACTGGTGGGAACAGCCACCTCCACCACCACCACCTCGGTGGGTGCTGGAACTGTTGGATATTCGGTGCGAGGAGTTCGCAACCTCAGCACCAGTGCAGAGAGCAATAACTGCAACTTGACCTACCAGGTCACTCCGCCACCCGCGGCTCCAACAGGAGTAACTTGTGTGGTCGATCAGGTGACCGGTAGCACTTCCGTCAGCTGGACCAATCCTGATCCGGTCTCCTCCGTCGAGGTGACTCTGGATGGAGCGGTGGTGGGAACCCTCGGAGCGGGTGCGACCTCCACCACGGTGACCATCGGAGGACCCGGTAGCTACAATATCTGCGTCCGCGGATCGAACGTCTGTGGCGATTTCAGTGCCGATGGTTGCTGCACTGCAGTGCGTGACAACTTCTTCATTCGCAACGACATGAACCAGGATGGCTCCGAGAACATCGGTGACCCGGTAGGGGGGCTCAACTACCTGTTCGGCGGTGGTACGATGGCTTGTCTGGATGCCGCAGATGTCAATGACGATGGTGCGGTCGACCTCTCCGACGTCGTCTACAGTCTCAATGCCATCTTTGGCATTGCGGTGGGAGGAACCGTTCCAGTGGTGCCCTCTCCCAATGGAGCCTGTGGCCCCGATCCGACCTCCGATAGCGTCAGTTGCGTGAGTTTCAACGGCTGTTGATCCACGGCTTCCCAGCGAGATTGATCTGCGCCTCACACTCTCGACGAGAGTGTGAGGCGCTTCTTTTTCATGGGGCGGGGATCTAACGCCGATGATCTAACGCCGATGATCTAACGCCGATTTACCAGCGATTGAGCCGGTAGTTCCTCACCGAGACAACGCTCCAGCCACAGGCTCGACTCGATCAAGGCTTCACGATCGATACCACTGTCGAAGCCTTGCTGTTGCAGCACTTCGAGCAGATCTTCGGTGGCCACATTGCCGCGAGCACCGGGTGCGAAGGGGCAGCCGCCCAATCCTCCCGCGGATGCATCAAAAGAACGAACCCCTGCGTCGAGGCCTGCCCGTACACACTCCAGTGCCGATCCATGAGTGTCGTGGAGGTGTAGTGAGATCTTTTCGATGGGGATCTCGCTGGTCAGCCGATCGATCAGGGTCGTGACCGCCTGCGCAGTGGCGATCCCGGTGGTGTCGGAGATGACGATCTCCTCGGCTCCGCCACGGAGCAGGGCGATCGATCTCTGCAGCACCTGCTCGGTATCGATCGCGCCCTCGTAGGGGCAACCGAAGCAGCAGCTGAGATAGCCGCGCAAGGGGAGATCGAGGGGGGGCGACCTCAATTGCTGGAGGTGTTGCAGTGATTGATCGATGGAACAGCCGCTATTCTGTTGTGAAAAGGTCTCGCTGGCGGCGGTGAAGAAGGCGAGGTGTTTGGCTCCCGCTGCCACGGCTCGTTGTCCGCCGATCCGATTCGGGACCAGTGCCCACAACTGGACCGGAGTGACATCTCCCAGCAGAAGAAAGAGAGCATCGCTGTCGGCCATCGCCGGCACCCGATCGGGCCGGACAAAGGCTCCCGCCTCGATCTCGCGGACTCCACAGGCGATCAGTTTCTCGATCCACTCGCGTCGTTGCTCGATGGAGAGCTGAATCCCCCGGCTTTGCAGGCCATCTCTGGGACCGACCTCGACCACACGGACCGAGTGCTTTTCCGGTGCAGGATCGTTCATTCAGGCTCCTGTGGTGGATCCAGTTCGACCAGCATCGAACCCGCCACCACCGGATCCCCGCGGGTCACGGAGATGCTGCGGATGCTTCCATCTCTTGGCGATCGGATCGCCATCTCCATCTTCATCGCTTCCAGCACCACCAGCACCTGTCCGGCACTGACCTGTTCGCCGACGGTGACCTTGACCTCGATCACGGTTCCTGGCATCGGAGCGGACAGGTCCCCGCTGGCGCTGGGATCGGTTTGGTTCGATTCGGTTTGGTTCGATTCGGTGCGGCGAGTCCCGACGGCGAAGGCGCGTCCCTGCCAGCCGACCTGTGCCTTGTGGGTCGACCCCGACAGCACCACGCTGCGCACCTCACCCTCCACCTCGAGGGTCAACAGTGGTGGATTCCATTCGATCACCTTCCACTGAAGGGGAGGCGGAGAGGGTTCGAGGCCATCGAGTTGCGACCGACTCATGGCCACACCCTTCCAGGGAGCCGTTGCCAGCAGCCAGCCACTTCAGCGCCATCGCCGGCGGTGCTTCCAAGCAGTTGACGCGCCGCCCGTCCGATCGCCTGGAGCCAGATCGGTTCCAGTTGTGGCGCCTGCCAATCTCCCCACTTCTCTTCCACCAAGGTGGTGTGAGCGGTTCCCGCAGCAAAATCGGACGAGCAGAGCAGATCTCGACAGAAGGGAAGGGTGGTCTCGACCCCGGCGATGAGGGTCGCTTCGATGGCGGCCACCAAGCGCCGGGTGGCGTCCTCTCGAGTCTCTCCATGGGCGATGATCTTGGCCAGCATCGGATCGTAATGAGCGGAAATTCGGTCTCCTTGACGGACGCCACTATCGATGCGAACCCCGTCCATCTGCGGCCACAGACACCGAGTCAATGTGCCTATCGATGGCAGGAATTGCGCCGCCGGGTCCTCGGCGTTGATGCGAACCTCGATGGCGTGTCCGTCGGTCGAGATCGCATCGAGTTGGGCCAGTTGTGCCTGTCCCGTGGCGACTTGCCACTGCAATTTCACGATATCGACACCGTGTACCAGTTCGGTCACCGGATGCTCGACCTGAAGTCGAGTATTCATCTCGAGGAAATAAAACTGCTCTCCATCGAACAGGAACTCGACGGTGCCGGCTCCGCGATAGTGCACCGACTGCGCCAGTCTCCGGGCGGCCTCGTGCATGTCGCTGCGCTGGCGCGAAGGCAGGGAAGGTGCGGGAGATTCCTCGATCAACTTCTGGTGGCGTCGTTGCAGCGTGCATTCCCGATCCCCGAGGATCGCCACCTCGCCGAGACCGTCGCCGATCAACTGGACCTCGATGTGACGCGCCGGTTCGATCAGTTTCTCGATGAAGACTGAATCGTCTCCGAACGCCGCCAGCGCCTCGCGCTGCGCCGATTCGATCGACTCCTCGAGTTGGTCGAGATCGCGCACGATGCGCATTCCCTTACCACCTCCGCCGCGAGTCGCTTTGATCAGCAGAGGAGAGCCCCAGCCTTTCAACTCACGAGTCCAGGAAGGGCCCTCTGTGCTCTCTGGGCCCGGCGGGACGAGGCTCGGTGCGCAGGGCACCTTTGAGGCGAGAGCGAGCGTCCTGGCCTGCGTCTTGTCACCCAGTTGGAGCACCTGCTCGGCGGTCGGGCCGATGTAGGTCCAACCCTCTTGCTCGACCCTTCGGGCCAACTCGGGGCTCTCCGACAGGAATCCCCAGCCTGGATGCACGGCGTGCACCCCGACCTCGCGACCCGCTTCGATGATGCGATCGATGTCGAGGTAGGAGTGAGATGGAGAGGCGGGGCCAATCTCCCTGCTGTGATCGGCCGCTTCGACGAATCGTGCGTTTCGATCCGCCTCGGAGTGGACCGCGACCGTCTCCAGCCCGAGCGCCGAAAGAGTGCGGATGATCCGGCAAGCACACTCGCCTCGATTGGCCACCAGAACCCGGCTCGGTGTCATGCGGAATCCTCATCGGCACTGTTTTCGGCACTGTTTTCGGCACTGTTTTCGGCCGCAGGTTTCTCGACCCATGGTGCAGGCTTGCGTTCGAGGAATGAACTCAGGCCAGACTGGCCCTCTTGACTGGCTCTGCGAGCGGCGATTCGATCGGCGGTGTATTCTGCCAGCGAGTCGGGAGATGGAAGACCGGAGACCTCGCGGATCAGGATCTTGGCTTCCTGTACCGCTTCCGGAGCGCCGCCGAGAATCTCTTCGACCAGTTGATCGATGCGTGAGTCCAGTTGATCGATCTGGCAGACCTCGTGAACCATGCCGATCCGCAGGGCGTCCTCGGCTCCAAATCGTTCGCCGGTGAGGAAGTAGCGACGCGCCTGAGCGGCGCCGATGCGCGCCACCGCATGGGGCGAGATGACGGAGGGCAAGATGCCCAGCTTGACCTCGCTGAAGGCAAAAACGCAGTCGTCGGAGGCGACCGTGATGTCACTGGCACAGACCAGGCCGGCACCGCCGCCGAGTGCGGCACCGTGAGCTCGCACGATCACCGGGCAGCGAGCGCTGGAGATGGAAGACAACATTCGCGCCATGCGCAGTGCCTCGTGGCGATTTTCGTCGGTCGACAGCTCGATCGACGCTCGCATCCAGTTCACATCGGCACCGGCACAGAAGATCTTTCCCTCGCCGGAGAGTACGATCACTCGCACCGTTGGATCGGAATTGAGCGAGTTGAAGCTGTCGCGCAGTGCCGCAATCAATCGCCCATCGAAGGCATTGCGTACATCGGGTCGGGCGAGCACCACATCGGCTCGCGCGCCGTTTCGGGTCACCTTCAGGTGGTCTGAGAGTTTGCTCATCCGTCACTCCTCTACATCCGGTAGATACCGATCTTGCGCGGCTCCAGCGGGGCACAGGAAGCCGCTTCGATTCCCAGCCCCAGTACATCGCGGGTTGCGGCGGGGTCGATGATTCCATCATCCCAGAGGCGGGCGGTGGAGTACCAGGCACTTCCCTCGTGCTCGTATCGCTGGAGGATCGGGTCGGTGATCTCCTGCTGTTGCTTTTTGGTCAGTTTCTGGCCCGATTCAGCCAGTTGGTCCATCTTGATGTGGAGCAGCACCTCGGCGGCTTGCTCGGCACCCATCACCGAGATGCGAGCATTGGGCCACATCCACATCTGACGAGGTTGGAATGCACGGCCACACATCCCGTAATTTCCGGCGCCGTGCGATCCTCCGATGACCACGGTGAAGCGCGGCGATGGCGAGTTGGCGACGGCATGAACCAGTTTCGCTCCATCCTTGGCGATTCCGCCTCTTTCATACTCCTGACCCACCATGAAGCCAGTGATGTTCTGGAGGAAGATGATGGGAAAGCCGCGGGTCGAGCACAACTCGACGAAGTGGGTGCCCTTGAGCGCCGATTCACTGAAGAGCACACCGTTATTGGCGACGATGCCGACTCGATGCCCATGAATTCTGGCAAATCCACACACCAGGGTGGTGCCATACAACTGCTTGAATTCATCGAACTCACTGGCGTCGACGATCCGGGCAATCACCTCGCGCACCTCGAACGGCTGTCGTGGATCGGAAGGGATGATGGAGGAGAGTTCGGCAGGATCGTAGAGGGGCGGTTCGGTAGGCTGGAGGTCGAAGCCGGGGCGTGATTGCGGCGGCAACGAGCGGAAGATGGTTCGAGCCCTGAGCAGCGCGTCCGCGTCGTCCTGTGCCAGATGGTCGGTGACGCCGCTGATCCGGCAATGGACATCTCCGCCGCCGAGTTGCTCGGCGCTCACCTCCTCGCCAGTCGCTGCCTTGACCAGCGGTGGGCCGCCAAGAAAGATGGTTCCCTGGTTCTTGACGATGATCGACTCGTCGCTCATCGAGGGAACATAGGCACCACCAGCGGTGCAGGACCCCATCACCACGGAGATCTGCGGAATTCCCTGAGCACTCATCCGGGCCTGGTTGTAGAAGATCCTGCCGAAGTGGTCGCGGTCGGGGAAAACCTGATCTTGCAACGGCAAGTAGGCGCCGCCGGAGTCGACCAGGTAGATGCAGGGGAGTTGATTTTGCTCGGCGATCTCCTGCGCCCGAAGATGTTTCTTGACCGTCAGCGGGTGATAACTACCGCCCTTGACCGTGGCATCGTTGGCGATGATCACCGCCAGTCGATCCTCGACCTGACCGATTCCAGTGACGATGCCGGCGGAGGGAAGAGGAGAATCGTAGACCTGATGGGCACACAGGCTCGCCACCTCGAGGAATGGCGAATCCTCGTCGATCAGCGCAGCGATCCGATCCCTGACCAGCATCTTGCCCCGTGCCTGGTGGCGCTCGATGGCATCCTGGCTCCCCCCCGATCGAACCGATTGGAGATCCGAGCGCAATCGTCCCAGCAGGTCCTCCATCGCCTGGCGCTGGTCGGTCGCGCAGTGGTCAGCGGTGGGGAGAGGCGAACCGATCGTGGTGGTCATGCAGCATCCTCTTTCCTGGTCGAAGAATAGGGAACTGGACCGGGATCGGCAAGGGGTCCGGTTTGAGGAGTCCTCTCTGGCTATCCGGGCTGTTCCCCGATCGACCAGCGGATAGGCTGGCAAGTGCGAGAAAGAGGTCTCATGAGCCGTCAGTGTTTGGAGTGTGAGAGTTTCAACGATGACGATGCCCTGCACTGCGACCAGTGCGGCAACTCTCTCGATGGACCTTCCCCGGCGACGATGCGGCATCCTGGTGACCGCTCGATACAGATCGCACAGATGATGGTGGTGGCCATCTTGATGGGATTTGTCTGGTGGGGGATCCAGCAGGCTCCCACCGATGTCTCGAGCGGTGACGAAGATCGACCAGGAGATGCGAGATCTGCCGATTCCGGAGCCGGTTCCGCTGGGACCGATGCCAACCCTGGCCGCGGCGATGATTTCCTGCTCAACGATCCAGTTGTTCAGGGGAGCCGCAGCGGGGCCACTGGCGGAGTGCTCTGGGGCTGGGTTCAGGTCACCGACCCGAGCGGCCGCACCCTCTCGCAACTGCCGGCGGTGGTGACCTCTGGCGGTTGGTTGGCACTGCCTCGAGTCGCCTTGCTGGGTGCGGCTGAGGTGAGTTTTCGTGAGGGGAAGCCTGGGCAGGGTACGGTCTCCACCGGGCGCTTTCGACGCTCCGATGATCTCTCGTTGTGGCAGCTCGACCCGATGATAGCGGCTTCGTCATCTTCATCGGCCCCGTCATCGGCTCCGTTGGCTCGCTGGGATTCGCAGTTGCCCTTGCAACTGCTCGACTCGGCCGGTCGTCAGAGCGAGTGGGAACCCGATCCGGGACTGATCCGTAACGGCGACTTCTTGCGCGGGACCATCGACCACCCGACCGCGGCAGTGCTGATGCAGCAGGGAGCCATCGTCGGGTGGATTCCAGGAGAGATTCTCGAGGGTGCATGGCTCTGGGTCGGTTCCGATGAGGATCAACTCACCCCGGTGGCCACACTCGATGATTTTCAGGCCGCAGAATTCGACGGCGGGCGGATCGCCGCCACCCGGCTGCTACTCGATGGGCAGATCGATGATCTGACCGCACTGTTGCGGCTCGATCAGGCGATGGGGAGAGAGGAACTTCTGCCAGCGGAGGAGATCCCCGTTCCCTATCGAAGAATTGCGATGTTCGAGGCGACCAGTGTTCGACTGTTGCGCGGGCTCGAGGCGGAGGATGGCGGATCTTACTTCGATGCGGTCGGGCTCGATGCCTTGCTGTGGCTTGAGGGACCCGATCTGGTCGCCATCTGGCTCTCCCTGGCGATTCGTGATGGTGGTGTCCGTCGCCTCTCACGAGCGGTAGATGCGGGCGATCAACTGTACCGCAGCAGAGCCGATGACCCCGCCTGGCAGCGAGTCTTCGGATTGTTGCCCGATCTGTTCGTGACCGGAGCCGAGTCGAGTCGAAGCAGCGGACTCGACAGCGAAGCGATCGCCTGGATCGTCTCGGGAAGGGCCCGGTTTCCCGCCGATGATGCGCTGCGATTGCTCGATGCGGAACGACTGCTCGATGCCCAACAACTCGATCTGTGCGAGGAATTACTGCAACTCGAGGTGGTGCGTAGTGATCTCAAACTACTGCGTCAGGGATTGCGATCTCGATTGGAACGAGAACGTCGGATCGAGGGCCGGGTGCTGATCGAGTTCCCCCCCGGTTCGCCGGTGATCGAGGCGACCGCCCTGGTCGGTGGGATACCCGTGGCCTTCATCATCGATACCGGTGCTTCCGCGACCTCGATTCCATCATCGGCTCTCGCTGCGTTGGGAATCGTCGTCGATCAGAATACTCCCCGAAGAAGGGTGCGAACCGCCAGCGATGAATTCGAGGCTCCGGTGGTCTCGCTACCGCCGCTCGATCTCGCCGGGGCGTTGGTCGAGGGGATGCAAGCGACGGTGCTCGATCTGCCAGGGCAACCCGACACCGGTTTGCTGGGACTGGATTTCCTCGGTCGATTTCGCATCGATCTCGATGTCGATCTTGGCTGGCTGATTCTGGAGCCACGCTGAAGGCCAAGATGGGCAGGCCAAGATGGGCAGGCCACGCTGCAGGCCACGACGATGCAGGCCAAGATCCAGGCACGATGCAGGCCACGCTGGCGGATCCGCTCTTGCGCCATGGGGGCCAGTGCGGGGCAATCTTGCCGTCCACTACGGGGTGATGAGCAGTTTCAAGGTCAGCGCAAAGATCAGCGCAAAGATCAGCGCAAAGGTCAGCGCAAAGAGGCCGGCGGTTTCTGCCGAACCTGCTGTCAGTTTCACCATGGCGACTCGTTTCGGAGCCCAGCAGCAGAAGAGATGAGCGTGGAGTAGTTCCAGTTTAGCGAGCCTGGCGGATCGAGGCGAATGTGCCGACCGGATAGGGGCCATGCTCACTGCGGGTCCCGTCGAGCCATTTCACGACGACTCGATCGATCTGCGCGGCCGTTGCCAGGCCGACGTGGATCCTCGGATCGTTGGATGAACAGTAGGAGTAACTGCGGGCCACGTGGCGATGGAGTACACGGTCGCCGCAGTGAATCTCGAGTTGTGCGCCGAGTGCCGTGATGCCATCTCGATCGTGGAGGGTCAGAGTCACCGAGCCGCCCGCCTTGGTCGCTTGATTGACGAGTATTTGGCCAGGTCCATTATTATTGATGACAACGATGTCTGTATCTCCATCGTTGTCGAGGTCGCCAAAGGCACAGCCACGCCCGGTGTACTTCACCGCGTTGGCCACTACGCCCTTCGGCATCACTTCGTGGAATCGCCCGCCACCTTGGCCCTGGAACAATTGATCCAGTTCGGCGTAGGGGTCGTCGGTTCCATCGGAGTCGCGGGTGCGAAGTACACGGCCATTGGTCACGAACAGATCGAGGATGCCGTCATGATCGAAATCCTGATACCCCATGCCAAATCCTGTCATGTCGCGGCTCACCGCAGAGAGACCGGTCAGGATCGTGACGTCGGAAAAGACTCCAGAATCATTTCGGTACCAGGTGTTGGATTCGTTGCGGATGTGAGTCATGAACAGGTCGAGGTCGCCGTCTTCATCGACATCTGCGGCCTGTACGCCCATCCCCGCCTCAGCGGAGCCGTTGAGGTTCACCGCACAGCCGAGGGGAATGGCAACATCTTCGAATTCCAGATCGCCGAGATTTCGCCACAGTTGATTGGGAGAGCCATCGTTGGCGACGTAGGCGTCTCGCCGTCCATCCTGATCCAGATCCGCCAGTACGACTCCAAGCCCGTTGCCGTAGACCGATTGAATGCCACACACGGAGGAGATGTCAGTGAAAGTACCGTCTCGGTTGTTGCGGTAGAGCAGGTCGTGAGCAGGAGCCTGGTAGTTGTTGGGGGAGCAGTAGTCCTCGCCGATGCCGGAACCGCATTTCAGTTCCTTGTCGGGGCTCCAGGAGATGTAGCGACTGACGAACAGTTCAGGAAACTGGTCGCCATCGAGATCGCCAAATGCAGCAGATGCACAGAAGCCCTCGTTCCCGAGGCCCGACATCGCCGTGCCATCCTCGAAGGTACCGTCGCCGGCATTGAGGTAGAGAACATCGCCACCGAGATTACTGACGAATAGATCGAGGTCTCCATCGCGATCGAAATCACAACAACTGGCTCCCATGCCGAATCCGCGGTCGCCGACTCCCGCCTGATCGGTCACGTCGGTGAAGTGCAGATCGCCATCATTTCTGTACAATCGATTGGTCGGTGCTTTGCTGCGGTCGCCTGCGAGTATTCCTCCCGCCTGAACGCAGTAGATGTCGAGATCTCCATCGGCGTCAAAATCGAACAGGGCGACACCACCTGCGACACTTTCGGGAAGCCAGTAACGGCGTGATGGTCCGAGAGAATGGACGAAATCGAATCCCGAGTCCGCAGCGAGGACTCGAAACCAGGGGGAGTTCGAGGGAACTGCGGATGGCTGGTTTCCAGGATTAGAGGTGTCGGTGCAGCCCGCAGTCAGAATCAGCAGCGGGATCCACAGAAGAGAACGAGACCTCACTGATTTCCTCCGCCACTCCTTCGAGCTTGCTGCAGGGCGTCATGAGCGTTGATCAGTTGTGGGTGTTGCCCGACCTGCTTGAATAGTTTTTTGAGGCGCTGGTCCGCTTCGTCGAATTGCTCCGATCGAATCAGCGTGAAGATGAGATTGACCTGCACCGGAAGGTGATTCGGATTCAGAAGTGCTGCGGCTCGCAGGTGCTTGGTCGCTGTTTCCAGGATTCTGCTGGCGAGTGCGGCTTCTCCTGCGGCTGCATGGCACTCGAAATCGTCGGGCTGGAAACTCAGACTCTTTTCGAAGGCTACGATCGCCTGGGGAAACTTTCGCTGCCGAATCAAACTCAATCCCAGCAACTTGTAGGCGATCGGATTCTCGGAGTCGATCTCGACTGCTCTGCTGGCATGGAGTTCTGCGGTGATAGGGTCTTCGAGTGCCAGGTGAAGATCGGAGAGATTGATGAGGGTGGGGAAGTAGTCTGAATCGATCTTCAAGGCGGCCTGAAGTCGAGTACTGGCCTGTGAATTTCGGTTCATCGCTCGCAGAGCCAGGGCGAGATTGTTGAGGGCGTCCTTGTCGTCTGGATTCACAGTGAGCACCTTGTGCAACAAGATCTCTGCTCGAGGTGCGAAACCCGCCTCGATCAGATCTGCCGAATGATTGATCAACATCTGTGGAGCGGCGTAATAACCGCTGAAGCGGAGGCGACCCTCGTCGGGGTAACTGAGCCTGCTGGCATTGAGCCCTGCCTTCAGATCGCTTGCAGCCCGTTCATCCTGACCGAGCGCGCGGTATGCCTGACCTCTTGCATTGAACACGGCAGGGTGACCCGGAGCTTGCTGGAGAGCCTTGCTGGCGAGTTCGAGAGCTTTTTGTGGCTGACCCGAGATCAACTCCAACTTGGAAAGTGCAATCAAGGGCGCCGCGACCCTGGGAGCGAGTTGCAACGATTGGGCGAATGCACTGCGGGCACCGTTGAGATCCCCGGCATCGAATCGAGCCAGGCCGAGGATGTAGAGGAAGGATGGCTCATCGGAAAAGCGCGAAGCTTGTGATTCGAGCCGAGCCAGTTCTCCTGAAGAGACTCCCACCGAGTTTCTGGTCGTGTGAAGATGCAGGGTCCACAGGGGATTGGCCGGGTCGAGTGTTACTGCGGCTTCAAAGGCACGGGAAGCGGGTTCCCACATCTCATTGGCCTCATACATCAGGCCAAGGGTGCCGTGGTGCTCGGCATTGCCCGGATCAGAATCGATCTTCTGAATCTGCGGAGTGATCAGTTCCTTCACCAGTACGCCGACGGTTCCGCTGGGGAGCGCAGCAGGAATGGTCAATGAGGGACCGCACCCACCGAGCCACAGCGCATGAAATAGCAGATAGCCTGGAAGGCAGGTCCGGGTCAGAGTTCGCCCGAGGATGCGCGTCATTCGATGATCCTGTCCGCGGGGTGGGGGTGGGACACCACTCCGCGGCTCAACTATAGTGGAAATCGATGTACATGGGGAGAGATGTACATGGGGAGAGATGTACATGGGGAGAGATGTACATGGGGAGAGATGTACATGGGGAGAGATGCTGGATTCCAGAGGGTCGCCCGTCGATTCGCCGGATCAAACGGGTCGGTGACCGTCAATAAAAAAAGTACCCGGGAGAGCCTGAGCTCTCCCGGGTACCGCGGGTCACCATGGTCCGGCCCTCATTCGAGGACCCCCCTTTGTATGGATACCCTCGACTACAGGTCGCAGTTCGGGTTGGACGGCAGTACAGGAATGTCCGATCCCGGCACGAAGAAGTAGTAAAGAGCATAGACCACGTCACCGAGGTCGACGTATTCGTCGCCGTTCAGATCCGCCACCTGGTAGCAGTTGTAACTGCCGCCACCGTAGAGGTAGGTGAGAACGGTGACCACATCCGCCGCATCGGAGTTGAGGTCATTGTTGGCGTCACCGATCAGCAGGATCGTCAACGTGTCGCCGGTGAGAGTGTTGCTCCCGACAATGTTGTTGACCGTTACTGAAGGCGTGGCCAGGAAGCCAGCCGCACCCGGTACCAGAGCGATCTGGTAGACGTGCGGAAGCGAACTGCCAAGGGCAGCAGTTTCGGTCGGTGAACCGTCACCCCAGTCGACCGTGATGGTCGCCGTGGCATCTCCACCGTCATCGGAGGAGTCGGTCAGGGTCACCGGACGGAAGTTGATGCTGAACTCGGAGTAGCCGCTGAGTACGAAGCTCGCCGTCGGGTCGATGGCATCCGGAGTATTCGTGATGGTCATGTTGGTGACACCTTGGGCGCCGTTGTATCCATCGATACGAATCAGGTACTCGGTACCGGCGGTGGCCGCGAACTCCAGGTCGGAGTAGTAAGACTGGCAATCGATCAGGCCAGAGGAGTCACCGTTACAGGCGATCTGATCTGCAATCGTGAGGGCAGCACAGTCTCCCAGGTGGACCGAAGCGTCGGTGTCGAAACCATCAATGTCACAGGTGTGAACATTGACCGTGCCATCGACAGTCGCCGTGTAGCTGAACCACATGTCATGACCACCTTGCGTCATGAAGGTACCGTCGCACATGAGATCGTCGATTACCGTACCACTGTCGGTAGCGAGGGTGGTGTCCACCACGGTGACTCCATCGGTCACGACGATGGCATCACATGGGTTGTCGCCAACCGGGGAGAAACTCAATTCCATGTTGGTCTCACCCTGATCACCGGCACTCCAGCCTCCATTACGGAAGTAGTAGGTGGTCCCGCTGGTCACCGCAGCCGAGTACTCGGAGTACCAAGGCTGACAGGCTCCACCGTTACCGTCTCCGGTGCCAGCGTCACCACTACAGGCGATCTGGGTCAGAGCTCCACAGGCACCCACACTGAGGCTGCTGTCGGTGTCGAAACCTCCGGTGTCGCAGGTGCTGACCGTCAAGGTTCCGTCGGCAGTTGCAGTCCAGCTATGCCAGACGTCTGCGGCCATGGCACCACCGGCGCAAGCTGCTGCGTCCCAGGGATCGGCACTATCAGTAGCACTGACGTTGTAGACCGAGTTGGGCCCGAGCGCTGCAGCGAAGGCCGTGTCGCACTCGTCATTGTCAGGCGGTGCAAGACAACTGTTGGCGGCACCCGGAGTATCGGTTCCTGCAGCCGGGTCGAAGTCCGCGATGCTCCATTCGGCGTTACAGATCTCGATGTGACCCGGGACGAAGTTTCCGTCGGGTCCAACCGTGGTGGAACTGTAGACCAGATCGCCGCCGCTGGTGTTGCCAGTGCCTGGATCGATTTCGTTCTCCAGCAGGGCGACACTGTCGACTACCTCGGACCACGGTTCGACGTCAAGAGTGCCGTCGTCATCGGTGTCGAGGTCATCACCAGAGGCTCCGCTGAAGTCCCGGACCAGCAGGTGAGTGACATTACAACTGTTTTCGAAGCCCAGAGTTGTGACCATATCCGGGGTAGCGAGGGTCATTGAAGACTCACCGGCGACCCAGAATCCACTTCCACCCATCGCTTGACCAGTCAGGTCAGTGACCGATTCGATGGTTCCACTGCCACCGGCGCCGTCACCGATGACGATGTAACTGAGTCCATCGAGGGACTGGGCAAATCCAGACAACTCGAAGTACTCATCGACGTCACCGCCGGGTTGGTCGATACGAATTTCACTCAGCGCCGGAGGCGGAGGAGTGTTGGTGATGGTGAGGGTACCCGCACCTTGATCCGCAGCACCCCAGCCACCGACTCGGATGATGATCGTCTCACCGACGAGCACTGTGCCGATCTCGATGCGCGAGTCGTATGCCTGACAACCGCTGGTGGTGTCGGAGTTGCCGTCGCCGTCACAGGCAATCAGGTTCAAACTACCGCACCCACCGGAGTAGCCGGAAACGTCGGTGTCGAAATTGTTGCCAGTGGTGTCACAGGTATCAATCACAACGTTACCGGAGACGGAGGCGGTGTAGCTGTACCATCCGTCATTGGCGTTGGCGCCAAAGGCATTGGTGCAGCCAGTGGGAGTCGGGTCCGCACTATCGGTGAAGCCGGTGGTGTCGAAGGCGTTGGAACCTTCAGTCACGGCGATGGCAGACGAGCACTCGTCGCCAGCGATCGGACATGGACCGGTGCCCTGGTCATCGATTCCAAGATCGATGATGAACATCGACTGCGGGAAACCGATGGCATAAGGCGGAGTGAAGTCCGGCAATCCACAGGGAGTAGAAGCCAGATAGCAGTCAGCGGTCTCGGCGAGAGCCACACCTGGGCGGAACACATCCGCACCTCCGGCGTAGTGAATCGCCACGACCACGGTCTGGCAGCCTTGCAGTGCCACCGGTGTCGCCAGGGTATGGGTCTGGTAGGTACCCGCCATGGCATCCATCACGGTGAAACTCTCACTGCTCAGCAGGGTGCAGTCTGCGAAGTTCGCAACACCACCACTGGAGTCGAGGTAAATCTCAAGATCAATCGACTGACCCGCAGCAGGATCCGCCGCAACAGCCGTCTGGATTCCGAAGGAGACGCTGGTCACGCGCATGCCGTTGGGGCAGTTGAGACTGGTGGAGTCGTAACTGCGCGCCCAGTAGTTCTCGAGGTTGGGGCACCAGACCGAGCCACCCGCTTCGGGGACAGTCTGTGGCGTTTGCGAGAGAGCCGTTGGACAGCCAATGCAAGAGGCATCGGTGTCGCAATCGGGATCGTCGCAATCGAACAGGCCGTCTCCGTCGTTATCGATGCTGTCGGTGCAGTTTCCTGCTTCAAGACAAGCCGGTGCCGCGACGCAATCGGAATCTGCACAGTCTGCATCTCCGTCGCCGTCCTCGTCACCCGGGGTGTTGCAATCTTCTGCAGCAAGCGGGGTGAAGGTGATGGTGCAGGTACCAGGACCATTCTCGCCCGCGCTATAGCCACCGATGTTGATGAGGTAGGTGACTCCTCCGGTGAGGACCAATCCGTTCAGGGCAGAGTCAAAACCCTGACAACCGGCAGCAGTTCCACCGTCACCGTCACAGGCGACCAGGATCGGGGCGCTACAATCACCCTGGTAGACCGCAAGATCGGTGTCGTGACTGCCTGAATCACAGGTGTTGATGTCGACCAGGCCATCTGCTGCGGGAGTGTAGGTGTACCAACCGTCGGCGGCATTTGCACCGTAGAAGTTGGAGCAACCTGCCGGAGCGGTGCCGGTTCCGGGGTAGCCGGTGGTATCGAAGGCGTTGGCACCATCGACCATTGCCACGGCTCCTTCACAACTCGCAGGAGTCAGGAGTGAGATATCGAGGGTTCCGGTTCCACCGGGTCCTTGCCAGCCGCCGAGCTGCACCATGTAGGTGGTGCCGCCGGTAACTGCAATGGTGACCTCGGACATGTAGCCAGAAGCTCCACAACCATCGTCAGCACTGCCGAGACAGGCTCCATTGGCATTGGCGCAACTGTCGTAAACGATCAGCACGCTGTCGGAGTCGGTTCCGGTCTGTCCGCAGGTGGAGAAGGTGGCGCTACCGGTTCCTGAAGCGGTGTAGGCGAACCAGGTGTCATTCGCCATGTCGGTATCACAAGAGGCCGAGCCACTGGTGGTACCGCCGCTGGTGTCGTAGGCGTGAGCACCTTCACCGACTGCCGCTGCTCCGCAGCAGGCGTCGGTAGTGCAGGGCACCAGTCCGATGGTGAGATCACCAGTTCCACCGGGTCCTTGCCAGCCACCGACCTGGATCAGGTAGGTGTTACCGGCCTCGACGCCGATGGAGACGCTGGACATGTAGCCAGAAGCTCCACAACCATCGTCAGCACTGGCGATACAGGTTCCATTGGCATTGGCACAGCTGTCGTAAACGATCAGCACGCTGTCGGAGTCGGTTCCAGTCTGTGCACAGGTGTCAATGGTGGCGACACCATTGGCACTGGCAGTGTAGGCGAACCAGTGATCGTTCGACATGTCGCCATCACAGGTAGCAGCACCACTGGTGGTTCCAGCACTGGTGTCGTAGGCGTGAACGCCTTCGCCGACCGGGTAGGCTCCGGAGCAATCGTCGTTGCTGCAGTCGGTGCTTCCCGCACAGTCGCTGTCGAGACAGTCGATCTGGCCATCGCAGTCATCGTCGATCCCGTCGGCGCAGTTGGTTTCCGCAGGTGAGACCAGCGAGATATCGAGGGTTCCGGTTCCACCGGGTCCCTGCCAGCCACCGAGCTGCACCATGTAAGTGGTTCCGCCGGTAACGGCGATGGTGACCCCGGACATGAAGTTAGAAGCTCCACAACTATCGTCATCACTGGCGATACAGGCTCCATTGGCATTGGCGCA